>Ga0116152_10000923_pt1 | contig 24195 bp, 14 predicted proteins | sample AD_UKC119_MetaG_FD_89894 | JGI IMG/M metagenome (GOLD analysis project Ga0116152, IMG submission 89894) | Active sludge microbial communities of municipal wastewater-treating anaerobic digesters from Hong Kong - AD_UKC119_MetaG | ecosystem: Engineered > Bioreactor > Anaerobic > Digestate...
TATGGTATCATGATCGGCAGCGGAGGGATGATCACAAGCGGTTTGCCGTCCGCGCACAAAATGCTGGCGGAGTATGACAACGCCCTGGCGCGCATCAAAGCGGAGACGGCAAGCGGCGCCTGCGAACCGGCGCCCAACGTGTGCCTGCGCGTATCGTTTCCCGTCGGGCTGTATAACCGCATGGTGAATATCATTTGGCGCATACAGATCCGCAAGCACGGCAAGCGGCAAAAAGACCTGTACGCAAGACCGTATCAGGAATAGAAAAAAAGGCTGCCACAGCTATGGCAGCCTCATGTAAAACAATAAGGATTCTATACGGGGACAGAGCACTTCAGCTTTTGATTGCGCCTGCGGGCAAGCAGCGCGCCGTCGATCCATGCGGTGACCGCCGCAAAGGACAGCGTAATGCTTAAAAATCCCAGCAGCACGCTCCCCAGCAGGGAAGGATCGGCCTGCGCGATATTGCCATTTCCGTTGCCCTGCCCTTCGCCGCCGTTGCCGCGCCCGTTGCCGTTGCCGCGTTGCGGCTCGGCACCGTCAGCCGCAAGCGGCGGGGCTGTGTCCGTCTGTCCGTCGTTTTCCGGCTCTGTGCTTTCCGCGGCAGCCGCTACGGCTTCGTCGCCCTGCGGGGCCGCGCCGTCTTCGGGCGCATCCGCCGCCGTGGTGCCGATCACCGTGCCCAGATTGCCCATCCAGTGCAGGAAGCTGGTTGCGGTCATTTCATAAACGCCGAAGCCGAGGATAATCACGCTCATCGCCACGGCGGTGATCCGGCGCAGCGTACGCGGCAGTTTCTGCGCGGGCGTGCGCTTGAGGATGCTCGTATAGTGCAGCCCCACATGGATGCCGATCAGCACCAGCGCCAGCGCCGATACCGCGTAGTGCCCCGTTTTCATGACCGAGGCCCCGCGCTGCCCGTCAAAGAGCACTTTGCTGATGGAAATGCCGCTGACCAGAATATAGATAAAGCTCAGCAGCAGCAGAAAGTCAATCAGCCAGTTCAGCTTGTTGCGCCACGCGATCTTGGGGGAAAACAGCTTGCCGGTGATCACCAGCACCCATTTGCCGTTGAGCAGGATGTGGATGATAAACAGCCCGCATACCGCAAGGCCGCCGATCTCGTGGAAGGAGAGGCCTAAAACATTTTTGTTGTACATCAGCACAAGCGCAATCAGCATCAAAGCGTCAAGCACCAGCTTGATACGGTTTATCTTTTTCATAGGGTATACCCTTTCACCATAGCATACAAACAACGCACCTTGACTATATAGGCGGACGGCAAAATCGTCAAGCGCTGTTTTCAATTATTCAATTTTCATTTACAGATTGCTCATACGCCGGCAGTCGCCAAAAGCCTCCGTTGCTTGACTTGGCTTAGGAGCAGACGATATAATGAAGCGAAGCAAATGACCTGTTTCATACACATTGTTATTCCGCGGGCAATGAAAACGCAGCACCCGAACTTGCCGCATGGTACGCCGTTCCCTGCCTCGGCGGGGCAAAGCAGCGGGCATGCGCAACCGTATAAAGGAGCGGCCGGCAGCATGAGCAAAGGGAAAAATCAGGCGCAGATCGATACGCTGATCGAGATAGCCAATACATTGGAGCATAAGGAGCTTGCCTTGGAGCGCGAAGAAAAACAGCTGTTAAAGCTGCACGCGGAGCTGGACGAGCGCGAGCGTAAACTGGGCAAGAAAGCGGACGCCGACGGTGCGCCGCTGCCGGACGAGGCTGCCGATATCTCCGCGGAGGTTGCCGGCGTTTTGAAATCCGTCTTTTGGGATTACGCCAATAATGTGCACCAGATCAGCACGCAGATGTCCACCGTTACGGCGGCCATGATGTGCGCGGCGGTAACCTGCGTGCTGGAGCACCGCGGCTTTAACGCACGGGAGGTGTTTTTGCAGGAGATGCAAAAGCTGCTGGACGGCGGCACGCTGGGCGCGGCCTGCCAAAGCCCGCTGCAGGCCGCCGGCGCGATTCCGCACCCCGTTAAACAGGCTGCCGATAAGGACGATACCGATGCCGGTGATGCGGACGGCGAAGCAAAAGCCGAACCGGACACCGACGCGGACGAGCCGGTGCTGCCCGGGGTATCGGCGGACGGCGTGCTGCATATCCAAAGCGTTGCGGCGTTTCAAAAGCTGGGCGAGTACGGCTTGCGCAATGACGATACGGTGGTGCGCGTGGCGCTGCCCGAGGGCGTGGTACAGCTGCCGGGCAGCTTCTTCTACGGCTGCCGGAAGCTGGAAGAGGTGTGGCTGCCAAACAGCTGTACGGAGATCGGGCCGTACGCGTTTTACGGCTGTGAAAAGCTGCATACCGTGCATCTGGACGAAAATTCCGCCTTGCGCGAGATCGGCGAGTACGCGTTTGCCATGTGCGGCGCGCTGAAAACCTTCACGGTTCCCGCGCAGGTGGAAACGCTGGGCACCAGCGTGTTCCGCTTCTGCTCACAGCTCAAAAAGGTGACGTTTCCCAAGGGCAGCAACCGGCTGCATACCATCGGCAGCCATCTGCTGCAAAACTGCACGGCACTGGAAAAAGCGCGCCTGCCCCGCAGCATCACCACCATCCCCACCAGCATGTTTTACGGCTGTTCCAACCTGAAAAAGGTCGTGGCTAAGGGCGTGGATACCATTGAGGATTACGCCTTTTACGGCAACGAAAGCCTGCGCACCGTGCGCATCGGCGAACGGGGGAGCATCGCGCCGCAGGCGTTTGAGGGCTGCGATCCCGGCATGGAGATCGAGTACGTGCAAAGCGCGGATAACGACTGATCTGCGGGTTTTGCTTATGGCAATATGAAATAGCACGGATAAGGAAGCGGAGAAATGCATAGCAAACAATATGCCGCGGCGGAGCTTTTGCTGGATGCGCAGGCGCTGCTGGGGGAAAGCGCGCTGTGGCGGGCGCAGGCGCAGGCGCTGCACTGGGTGGACATCGTCAAGGGCGAAATCCATACCCTGCACATCCCTACCATGGAGCACACGTATTTCGGCACCGCACAGGCGGTGGGCGCGATCGTGCCCGCCCGGGACGGCGGCTTTGGCGCGGCGCTGGCAACCGGCTTTTACCTGGCGGATAATCAGGGGCTGACCAAGCGCATTGCCGAGCCCGAGGGCCTGGTGCCCAAACTGCGCTTCAACGACGGCAAGTGCGACCGCTATGGCCGCTTCTGGGCGGGCACGCAGATCATGCGCGACGAGATGCAGGGCAAGGGCTATTTCTGGTGTCTGGATACCGACGGCAGTGTGCGCACGGCGCTCACAGGCGTAACGACCTCCAACGGGCTGGCGTGGAACGCGGACGATACGCTGCTTTACTATATCGATACGCCGACACGCGCGATTATGGCGTTTGATTTTGATCTGGAACGCGGTGTGCTGGGCCAGGGCAAGGCGTGCGTGCGGGTACCCGAAGCCTACGGGTTTCCCGACGGCATGACCATCGACCGCGAGGGCATGCTCTGGGTGGCGCACTGGGGCGGCGGAACCGTGCGGCGCTACGATCCGCATACCGGGGAATGCACCGGCGTGGTGCCCGTGCCTGCTTCCAAGGTCACCAGCTGCTGCTTTGGCGGGGAGAACCTCGATACCCTCTACATTACCACCGCCCGCGAACACACCGATACGACCAAAGAACCCCTCGCCGGCGGCATCTTTCAAGCCGATGTCGGGGCAAGGGGGTATGCGCCTTCTTACTTCTCTTTTGGGAAAAAGAGAAGTAAGCAAGAGAAAACCAAATAAAATACTGGGATAGGGCATACAAAAAATAGCGTGTCAGGCAGGGTGCAGGGGTGAAACCCCTGCACTTATTTCATGTTGTTTGCTAAAGAGAAGTCAGCAAGAGAAAACCAAATAAAACACTGGGATAGGGCATACTGCGCCTATTCCGTATCATATGCCGCGTGGAATGCCGCGGCTACGTCGGCGTCCACGATATAAATGCGCATATTGCCGTCATCGAGGATTTGATCCTCCGGCAGAGCGCTTAAGTATTCGTTGAGCACGGTTTCGGAGAAGAACCGGTCGTCCCAGAAGCCCGGCTCGGTAGCCACGGCGGCGATGTGCAGCTCCGCCAGCGCGGCGGGAAGGTCCTCAAGCGATACGTTCAGCAGGGACACGACGGGATTGGTCGTGAGCACCAATCCGGTGGAATGCAGCGGGTACTGGTAGCTTTCGCGCGTGAGGAGGAAGGACTGGTCATCCTTTAGCAAGTCCGCCACTTCCAAAAGCGTCTCGTAATGGTTGATGATATAGCTGTCCTGCGCATAGTCCGTTTGGGTCAGCCACGGGCGGCCGTAGCGGAAAAAGCTGGCGGAGTAGCCCGTCACCTTCACACCCTCGGCAAACCATGCCACGCATAAAATCACACAGATATACGCGGGGATTTTTTTGATCCACGCGGGACAGGCGGCTTTGTGCAGGCGCTTTTGCGCCCAGTCCACCACGGCGGGCCACTTGTCCTCAACGTATGCGCCAAAGGCGGCGATCATCGCGGCGGCGAAGAAATACCATTGCAGGGTATAGCGCGTCAGCTTGATGAACGTGCCGGAAAAGCTGTACAGGCTTGTGTCCAGCAGTCCCGTCATCGGCGCGAGCGTAAACAGCGTTAAAAACGCAATGGCCGGCACGGTGCTGTCGGGCGCGGATTGCGTAAGACCGGCGGGCTTGCGCACGCGCCGCCAGATCAGCCAGCCGATGGCAAACAGCAGCGCCGCCAGCGCCAGCCGCACGCCCCAGATGCCCACAGGCGAGGCGTGCGCCATCACGATGTCTCGGCGCGCCGCCCAGAAATCGAGATGGGTGGTGGTCTCCTCCAGCCGGTAATCCAGCTGGAGATAGGTGCCAAACCACGGGGCGGATGTGAAGGTGTTGATCAGCCGCCACGGGGAAAACTCGCCCCACTTGAGATAGCACCAGATGTTGCCCGAAAAGCCCAGCAGCACGCCCGCCGCGGCGGCCACGGCCGCCCCGAGGCTTTTGATCAGCGTGCGCCACGGATGATCGCGGCGTACGGCGGCCTCGATAAACACCGCGGCCACCCACGCCGCCACGATGAACGGCGCGACCACGAAGCACACTACATGCGCGCTCATCGTGGCGAAAGCGGCGATAAACGCAAACAGCAGCGTCAGCAGATAGCGCTTGCCCTTGGCGGGCCGCAGGTCGAAAAACGCCAGTGCCATCAGCAGCACCGCCAGCACGCGCCAGGTATCGCGTGTTGCGCCGCCGATGGAATACACAAAGTTTGGAATCAGGTTAAACAGCAGCAGCGCTAGCATCAGCCAGCGCACCTTGCCGCGCGTCACCCGCAGGCACAGCGCGATAAACGCCGCCAGCAGATAGAATATCAGGATGCCGACCGCCGTAAACATCGGCTTGTCGTAGGGATAGCCGTAAGTATCGGAGGTGTGCATCAGCCCGTAGCTCATGTACAGCTCCAGCGACGGGAAGTGCGAGTTGCCGCGGTAATCGGCCTGCGTGTCGTCCTTGGTAAACAGAGCGGCGGTATCGCGCGTTTCGGTATAGCGCAGGGCAAGGCCCATGTATTCGCCGGAATCGGCCTGCGCGGCGATGGTGGAGGTCGCCGTGCGGATGCATATCGGCAGCAGCAGCACGCCCATCGCCAGCGCGAAGCAGATAGAGACGATCGCGGCGCGGTCAATGCGGATTTTCCGCAGCGCGGCCCAGCCGCCCTTAAGCAGCGTAAACCAGCGCCCGCGCGTTTTGACCAGCAGGTACAGCAGATACACGCCCGCCAGCAGCGGCGGTATACCGATATAGACCAGCTTGGGCGCCTGCGGCCATGTAAGCGCCAGCAGCAGCATCCACAGGTACTCAGCAAACGGCGTCACGGCCACGCCGGCAAGGAATGCCGCCACGCGGTTGTCCTTCATCCAAAAGCGATGGATGGCAAACAGCACGCCGAGCGAAACCGCCTGCAGCATGCAGCTGAGTAAAAACAGGTTGCGCCAGCCGTTGCCGATGTCAAGCCAGGTCGTCATGCGTTCTCCTTCTTTCTGCGCTTTAGCGCGGCGATGCCCAGCGCGGCAAAAATCATCAGAAACGGCATTGCGTAATAACGGTACCGCATCTGGATTTCATACACCAGATACACGCCGATCCATCCGGCCACGATCAGCTGATACAGCGCAAACGGACGAAGCGTATTGCGCCTGCGTACCAGTCCAATGGCCGCCAGCAGATACACGCAGGCGACGAATACCATATCCAGCGCGCCCAGCGCCGTAGATACCGCGAGCGTCGCCTCGGTTTCGTTGGTCTCGTGGGTATACCAGATAAAGGAGGAATCCATCGCGCCCCACATTTTGGCCGCCTTACGGGCTAAGAGCTTCAGCACCTGCGCCGGCTCGGTGAGCTTGTGCAGGATGGCGGCGCGCTGCTCGTCCGCCGTCAGCGCGCGGTATTCATCGCGCAGGGCGCTGTCCAGCAGCCCGTCGGTTTCGTAGGTCAGGCCGGTCAGGATGCCCTCGGCCACGCAGGACTGCCGCGTTTCGGGCAGCCGGTAACCCAGCGCCAGCGTGGCACGTTCGATCAGCGCGTTGCCCGCCGAAAACAGGATCAGGCACGCGGCGGGCACGCACAGGATACGCAGGATGTGCTTTTTATCGTCGAAGCACAGCAGCACGGCGTATGTAAGGAAAGCGATCCGCGTAACGATGGACGACGGATGCGCGTAGTGGCTGACCAGCAGCGTAAACCCCGCCAGCGCGCCCCAGCCGATGCGCCGCCCCAGGCCTTCCGCCCGCAGCCCGTGCAGATAGAGCAGGATGGATAACAGCGCCAGGAACACCGCCAGATGCTGGTTGGTGAACACCTGCGCCATCACGATGCCGGAGGGATACAGCGCGTACAGCACGGCGGCGGTGAGGCCGACGGGCCAGCCCAGCCGGCTGCCGAGCCGCAGCACCAGCACCGCGATGCCGGCGGTGAGAACAATCTGCAAAATCTGGTAGCCGAGCGGCGTCCGTCCGCTGAGAAACTGCATAACGCCTTCCAAAATCCCCACGCCGGCGAACTCGTACACATGGGAGTTGTCCACTACGGCGGCGATCACGGAGGAATCGCCCCGCAAAAACGCCTGTCCCATCTGCCAGTAGCTTAAAAAATCGCTGGTGGGCGTATAGGTGTGCACCAAGCTTAGCGCAAGCCGCGGCAGCAACGCGAATACAAACACGGCGGCTGCCGTCCACTTACTTTTTACCAGCCGCCGGACAAGGACAAAGCCCAGCGCCGCATATGCAAGCCAGAGCAAGGGGATCACGCTTACAAGCGACGCGATGTGCCCGTTTTTCACCCATACGGCCAGGCTGATGAGCGCAATACCGGCAAAAAACGCGGCCAGCAGCACTGCTACTACGCGATAAAAAACCGTTACGCCGCGCGCGCCGCCGCCCGTGGAGGATGAGGTTGTCACTGTCATGCTTTCAGCTCCGTTTGATCATTCAAATACACAGTTGCAGTATATCGTTTGCACGGGCCCGTTGTCAATGAACGGCGGATGGGCGCGGTCCAGATTAACTGTTAACTAAACCGATGGTAGCCGGAAGCCATAATTGCTACAATTCAGCAAATAATCCAAAAAATACACAAAAAAGTCTTGCTGTTTTAGGGGTAATCCTGTATGATAAATTTACAATAAACCAATATTTAAGCTAACTGGTTAATATACGGTACGCTGCAAACGTACGGCAAACCATCGAATGAAGGCGATAGGCTTTGAAAGAGGCGCGAACCCGGGTACAACGGACGGCATGCTTTTTTGTGCTGCTGTTTGTGCTGCTCGCAGCGGTTTGCGCGGCACAGGCGGACGTCCTTTCCTTTGAGGCGGAGGACGGCGCGCTGACAGGCAATGCGGCCGTCGCATCCACCGGCAGCATGCGCTATGTGCAGATTCCCTACGGCGACGGCGACGGTGTGGATATCACCGTAACGGTGAGCGAAACCGGTTTCTACGACCTTTCCGTATGGCAGGCCAGCCGGAACGGCGACTATAAGGAAAACTACATTTTGCTGGACGGCGAGCAGATCGGCACGGTCAGCGTGGAAAGCGACGCCTTTTTGGAAACCGTGCTCGAACGGCTGTACATCACACAGGGCGAGCATACGGTGTCGGTGCGCAAATATTGGGGCGGCGTGAAGATCGACCGGATTACCCTCGCGCCTTCGCAGCCGCTGGGAGAGGAGCTGTTTGATATCACGCCCACGCTTGTCAACCCAAACGCGTCGGATAACGCGCTGCGCCTGATGCACTACCTGTGCGATATCTACGGCGATCAAATCCTCTCCGGCCAATACTGCGACGGCGGCATGTACGGCATGGAAAACGCCGCGATCTGGCGCGCCACCGGCGGCAAGTATCCGGCGGTGCTGGGGCTGGATTTGATTGATTATTCGCCCTCCCGCGCGGCAAACGGCGCGGAGTCCGGCGCGACGGACTACGCCATCGAATACTGGAACGCCGGCGGCATCGTTACCCTGACGTGGCACTGGAACGCGCCGGAGGAATACCTTACCGGCATCTGGTACAAGGGCTTTTATGCCGACCAGACGAACATCGACCTCGCCGCGATCATGAACGGCGAGGATGAAGCGGGCTATACGCTGTTGCTGCGCGATATCGACGCGATTGCTGAGCAGCTGAAGATCCTGCAGGACGCGGGCGTGCCCGTGCTCTGGCGGCCGCTGCACGAGGCCAGCGGCGGATGGTTCTGGTGGGGCGCGTCGGGCAGCGACGCGTACCTTAAGCTCTACGACCTGCTGTATGACCGGCTGACGAACTACCACGGGCTCAACAACCTGATCTGGGTGTGGAACGGGCAGGACGCCGCCTGGTACCCGGGCGACGACAAGGTGGATATTATCGGCGAGGACATCTATCCCGGCGAGCATGTGTACACGCCGCAGACCGCAAAGTTTATACAAGCGACAAAGTATACCACGGCAAACAAGATTATAATCCTGTCGGAAAACGGCTGCCTGTTTGATCCCGAGCTGGCCGTGCGCGACGGCGCCATGTGGGGGATGTTCTGCACATGGGGCGGCGAGTTTGTGCTGGAAAACGAGGGCTTCAACGCCCTGTCCGAGCAGTACACCGAGGCCTCCATGGTGCAAAAGGTGTACGAAAGCGACACGGTGATCACCCGCAGTGATCTGCCGGATCTTTGTAATTATCCGCTGCCTGAAACAGCGGAAGAAACACCCGCGCAAGAGCCGGCGGAAGAAGCGGCTGCGGAACAGACAGCCGTTGCCGCCGCGCCCGCCGAGGATACGATGGACTGCTATTACGATCTGGTGAGCACCTATTCCATCGACGACAGCGTGCTTTCCTATACCGATTACACCGCGGCCATGCCGGCGGCGGCGGCGCAGGATACCGTGGTGATCGACGCGCAGGATTACATCCGCTACGAGGAAAGCGGCACCGCGGTCTATCCCATTTTGATGACCAATTACGAGGGCATGACCGGCACCGCCGTGCTCACCGGCGAGGAAGCGCTGATCTCCTACACCGTCGATGTGCCGCAAAGCGGCTGGTACGATCTCTCGCTGACCTATTTTCCCGTGGAGGGCAAGAATGCCGAAATCCAGCGCGCGTTCTTCATCGACGGCAAGCTGCCCTACAAGGAAATGGCGCTGGTGGAGTTCTGCCGCGTGTGGGCCAATACCGAGCTGCCGCTTGAAACCGACGCAAACGGCGTGCAGGTGATCGGCTGGACGCAGGATAATCAGGGCAACGACGTCAAGCCCTCGCCCTTTGAAATTCCCGAATGGATGACGGCCAAGCTGTACGACAAGGACGGTTATATTTCCGAGCCGCTGTCGGTATACCTGACGGCGGGGGAGCACACGCTCACGCTGCTTTCGCTGCGCGAGCCGATGCTGCTCAAGGCCATCACGCTGGGCGGACGCGAGGACATGGCCATGTATGCACAGGTCAAGTCCGCGTGGGACGAAGCCGGCGCGGCGGATACCACGGGGCAGAGCATCCGCATCGAGGCCGAAAACGCGGTCAAAACCTCCTCGCAAATGCTCTATCCCCAGCAGGAGCAGGGCTCGCCGGCGGTGTATCCCGCCAGCGCGAAGGCACTGCTTAACAACACCATCGGCGGCAACTCGTGGCGGCTGGCGGGGCAGTGGATCGAGTGGGAGTTTACGGCGGAGGCGGACGGCTATTACTGCATTACGCTGTTCGACCGCCAGAATTTTGTGCGCGGCGTGGATGTGTCGCGCCGGATTACCATTGACGGCGAGGTGCCGTATGATGAATTTTCCGCCTACGCGTTTGCCTATACGTCCAACTGGCGCGCGGAGACCTTATCCGACGAAAACGGCGAGCCCTACCGCATTTACCTGACGGCGGGCACCCATACCCTGCGCATGGAAGTGGTGCTGGGCGATATGGCGGCGATCGTCGGCCGCGTGCAGGACTGCGTGCAGAAATTGAACGCTGTTTACCGCAAGGTGATCTATATCACCGGCGTATCGCCCGACAAATACCGCGATTATCAGCTGGAGGCCTCGCTGCCCGCGCTGGAGGGCGACCTGACGGAGGTGCGCGACGAGCTGACCGTCGCGTTTGACACGCTGCTGGTTACCGCGGGCGAGAACTCCGACAAGCTGACCGTGCTGCGCACGATGCTCGATCAGCTCGACGAGCTGATCTACGATCAGGAGCGCTTTACCGAGGTACTGTCGTCCTTCAAGATCAACGTGCGCGCGCTGGGCAACTGGATTACCGATGTGCTGCCCCAGCCCCTGCAGATCGACCGCATCTACATCCATTCCGCCGACACCGTGCCGGATATCGCCAACAACAGCTGGGGCGCCAAGGCTTTGCACGAGGTTTCGCGGCTGTACTATTCGTTCGTGGTCGATTACAACCAGATCGGCAATGTGGTGGAGGAAAGCGAGGAGATCCCCACCATTACGCTGTGGGTCGGCACGGGCCGCGACCAGGCCAACGTGATCAAGTCGCTGATCGACGAAAAATTTACCAACGAATACGGCATCGGCGTCAACGTGCAGCTGGTGGACATGAACATGCTGCTGCGCGCCACGCTGGCGGGGCAGGGGCCGGACGTCGCCATTCAGGTGGCCAATACCAACGGCATTGCCGGCGCTGTGCTGAATGTCGGCAACGACACGCCCGTCAACTTCGGCATCCGCAACGCCGTGATGGACCTGACGCAGTTTGACGATTTTGCGGAGATCGCGCAGAGGTTTGCCCAAAGCGCCATGGTGCCGTTTTCCTTTAACGGGGCAACCTACGCCCTGCCGGACACCTATACCTTCCCGATGCTTTTCTACCGCAAGGATATCCTGGCCGAGATCGGGCTTGAGGTGCCGACCACGTGGGACGAGGTGAAGGTCGCCATGTCGGTGCTGGCCAAAAACCAGATGGAGTTCGGCATGCTGCCGTCCGAGCAGATCTTTGCGATGCTGCTGTTCCAAAACGGCGGCGCGTATTACACCGAAAACGGCGATAAGTCGCTGTTGGACAGTGATATCGCGGTGAGCACCTTCAAGCAGTACTGCGAGTTCTATACCGATTACAAGCTGGACAAGGAAACCAGCGTCGAAGAGCGCTTCCGCACGGGCGAGTGCCCGCTGATCATTGCCGATTACACGCTGTACAATAATCTGCAGGTTTCCGCGCCTGATATCCTCGGCCTGTGGGATTTTACCACCGTGCCCGGCACCGTACAGGCGGACGGGTCTGTCAGCTATGCCGCCAGCTGCGTGGGGCTGGCCGATATCATCATGGCGGACACCGCGTATCCCGACGAGTGCTGGACGTTCCTTAAGTGGTGGACGTCCACCGAGACGCAGGTGCTCTACGGCCGCGAGATGGAAAGCCTGATGGGTGCGTCCGCGCGCGTGGCGACCGCTAACCTCGAGGCGCTGCAAAGCCTGCCGTGGCCGATCCGCGATTACCGCGCGCTTACCCGGCAGCTGTCCTATGTGGAGGGCATCCCGCAGGTGCCCGGCGGTTATTACTCGTGGCGCAATATCAACAACGCGTTTTTCTCCGTGACCACCGATTCCTCCAAAAAGGTCAAGGATAACGCCGCCGCTACCCCCCGCGAGGAGCTTATGGAAAAGGTCTACTACATTAACGCCGAGATCACCTACAAGCGCCAGGAGTTCGGCTTGCCGATCGCTGACGAGGAGTGAGGACGATGGGGGCTATGCGCCCCCAACCCCCCCAGTTAAGGGACAGTGTCCCTTAACAATCCCCATTTAACCGCGCATTGCGCGGTTCATGAGAGGTTTGTAAAGGGCACTGCCCTTTATACTGCGGGGTGTGGGGTGCAAAACCCCACACGTCCCTACGGAAAGGAGCACGCATGACCGCAGGCAGGAAAAACATCGTAAAGCAGGATACGCTGGGCCGCCGCATCTGGAAGGCGCGTACGTCATACGCGCTGATGGCGCCGTATTTTATCCTGTTTTTCTTTTTCACGGTGCTGCCGGTGCTGATGAGCGTAGGGTTAAGCTTTACGTATTTCAACATGCTGGAGCCGCCGGTGTTTGTCGGCTGGGAGAACTATGTCAAGCTGCTTTTAGAGGACGATATCTTCGTGATTGCGCTGAAAAACACGCTGCTGTTTGCGGTGATCACGGGGCCGATCAGCTATTTTCTGTGCCTGCTGTTTGCGTGGATCATCAACGAGTTCAAGCCGAAAATGCGCGCGTTTCTGACGCTGATCTTTTACGCGCCGTCGATCACAGGCAACGCGTACGTGGTGTGGAACCTCATCCTTACGGGCGACCGCTACGGCTATCTCAACGGCCTGCTGCTGAAGCTGGATATCATCAACGAGCCCATCCTGTGGATGAAAACGGAAAACCTGATTATGCCGGTGCTGATTGTGGTGCAGCTGTGGCTGTCGCTGGGCACGGGCTTCCTGGCGTTTCTGGCGGGCCTGCAAACGGTGGACCGCAGCATGTACGAGGCCGCGGCGATCGACGGCGTGAAAAACCGCTGGCAGGAGCTGTGGTTTGTGACCCTGCCGGCCATGAAACCGCAGCTGATGTTCGGCGCGGTGATGCAGATCACGATGAGCTTCGCGGTCGCCGATATTTCCATCAACCTGGCGGGCAATCCGTCGGTTAACTATGCGGGCGCGACCATCGTTACCCACCTGCTGGACTACGGGTCTACCCGTCTGGACATGGGCTATGCCTCGGCCATTGCCACCATCCTGTTCTTGCTGATGGTGGGGACCAACAAGCTGGTGCACCGGCTGCTGCGAAGGGTGGGGAATTAGTTGGCAGAAAACGTCAAACCCGTCAAGCTCCGCCGCCGCATCCATTTCCGCGAAAAGAAGCTCAACCGCTCTATGGCGGGCAATGCGCTGCTGTTTTTGCTGATGATCATCTGCGGCATCTTTATGGTGCTGCCGCTGGTGATGGTGATCAACAACGCCTTAAAGCCGATTGACGAAATCTTCCAGTTCCCGCCGCGCATCTTTGTGCGCAACCCCACGCTAAGCAATTTTTCCGACCTGTTTGTGCTGATGAACGACACCTGGGTGCCGTTTTCCCGCTACATCCTCAACACCGTGATCATCACGCTGGGCGGCATGATCGGGCATGTGATCATCGCGTCGCTGGCGGCCTACCCGCTGGCCAAGCACGAGTTTCCCGGCAAGAACATCCTGTTTGCGATGGTCGTGCTGTCGATGATGTTTTCGTGGACGGTCACGCAGATCCCGCAGTACGTGATCATCTCGTGGCTGGGCATTAACAACACATACGCCGCGCTGGTGCTGCCCGCGTGGGCGTTCGGCATGGGCCTGTACCTGATGAAGCAGTTCATGGAGCAGCTGCCCACCTCGCTGATCGAGTCGGCGCGCATTGCGGGCGCAAGCAAGTGGCGCATTTTCTGGTCGATCATCATGCCCAATGTCAAGCCCGCATGGCTTACGCTGGCTATTTTCCAGTTCCAGCAGATGTGGGGCAACACGGGCAGCCTGTTTTTGCGCAATGAGGAGCTCAAGCCCCTGCAATACTCGCTGCTGCAGATCTCGGCCGGCGGCGTAGCCCGCGCGGGCGTGGCCGCGGCGGTCACGTTCATCATCGCGGCGGTGCCGATTATCTTCTTCCTCGTCTGTCAGTCCAGCATTATGGAAACCATGACCACTTCAGGGATGAAGGAATGATACGCAGAAATCAAACCGAAAGGAGGGTGCCCATGAAACACGTAAAACGCGTTATCGCCATCGCGCTTTTGCTGTGCCTTGCCGCGCCCTCCGCGCTGGCCGCGCTTGATCTGCCTTACGATACCTACACTTACGATTACTGGGGTGACGTGCGTTTTACCCCGGCGGCATATGTGCCAACGGCTACCGTCAGCGGCGGCGACCTGACCTATCATGGCGAGCCGATCGGTGCGTTTGTGACCCCGCAGGACATCTGCCGCTCGCCCGGGGGCGACCTGTATCTGGCCGATACCGGCAATAACCGCATTGTTGTGCTGACGGAGAGCATGGACACGGTGCAAAACATTATCACCGGCTTTGAGCGCGCCGGCGGCTGGGACACGTTCAACGCGCCCACGGGCGTGGCGGTGTCGGAAACGGGACAGCTGTACATTGCCGATTCGCTCAACCACCGCATCGTGGCGCTCAATGCCGACGGAACGCTTGATAAGATCGTGGAAAACCCGCAAAGCGAGGTGCTGGAGGACGACTTCGAGTTTACGCCGCTCAAGGTGTGCGTGGACTATGCCGACCGCATTTACTGCATCGCGCAGAAGATGTTCGAGGGCATTATGGTGTTTGATACCGACGGCCAGTTTACAGGCTTTTTCGGCACGATCGAGGTCAAGATCAGCCTGTGGGAAAAGTTCTGGCGGCGCATTGCCACCAAGGAGGAGCGTTCCAAGCAGAAGCTGTACATCCCCACGGAGTTCACCGGCATCGATATCGACGACGACGGCTTTGTGTACGCCTCCAATATCGATACCGACGGCGTGCAGGCCGTGAAGCGCCTCAACCCGCGCGGGCAGGACGTGATCAAGACCGGCTTTCGGGAAAACCTCGGCGGCGATCTGTGGACCGACGGCAGCACGCAGTACGCGGGCGCGTCGAAAATTACGGACGTGGTGTACCGCGGCGCGGGCATCTACTCGCTGCTGGATAGTAAGCGCGGCCGCATTTTCACCTATGACCACGAGGGCAACCTGTTGTACATCTTCGGCGGGCTGGGCACGCAGCGGGGCACGTTTACCACGCCGGTTGCCATCGAGGCCGTCGGCGATACCCTGCTGGTGCTGGACAGCTACCGTGCGGCCATCCTCGTGTTCGGGGAAACGGAGTACGGCGCGCTGATCAACCAGGCCGTGGCGCTGCGCTACGACGGCGACGAGACACAGGCCGTGGAGAAATGGCAGGAGGTACTCCGCCTGGACGAAAACAACGAGCTCGCCAACGTCGGCATCGGCAAGGCGTACCTGGCCGCGGGCGATAACGAGCAGGCGATGCTGTACTTAAAGCGCGGCATGAATAAAAGCTACTATTCCGTGGCCTATAAGCGCTACCGCAACGCCATCCTGCGCGATAACCTCAGCGTGATCCTGACCGTGGTGATCGTGCTGATCATCGGCGGCGTGGCCGCGCACCGGATACTGAAAAAGCGACGGTTGAAAGCGGGGGATGCCAAGTGAAATCCCTGTTTAACAAGGAAAAATGGAAAACGCTGTTTTACACCGTCAACCATCCCGCCGACGGCTACTACTGGATTCGGCATCAGGATACGGGCAGCGTGGCGATCGCGGTGCTGCTGGTGATTTTGTTTTCGCTGTCGTATTCCCTCAACCGCATGTATGCCAGCTTTGTGGTCTCCAGCGTCAATCCCCGCTCGGTGGACAGCCTGCAGGAGCTGGGCGGCGTGCTGCTTTTGTACCTTATGCTGTGCGCGGGCAACTGGTCGGTTACCTGCCTGATGGACGGCGAAGGCCGCTTTAAGGATATTGCGATCGCCATCGGCTATGCCATGGTGCCGCTGATCATCACCTTTAACCTCGCCACAATTATCAGCCAGTTTGTGGCCGAAAACGAGGAAGGGTTTTACACCATTATCCTCATCCTGGGCATCGGCTACGGCGCGATCATGATGCTGACCGGCATCATGCAGGTGCACAGCTATTCGCTGGGCAAAACGCTGCTTACGCTGTTTTTAACGCTGCTGGCGGTGTTTGTCATCATCTTTCTGGTGCTGCTGATGGCCAACTTCATCGGGCAGATCATCACCTTTTTCCACAGCATCTACCTCGAGCTCGTATTCAGAACATAGGAGTAGCAACGCATGAAAGCAAGCAAGGCAAAACCGATCATCGCGGGAGAGTTTCTCCTGTGGCGCAAGCGTGCCATCCGCCGCGTGTTTTTGATCGCGCTGGGCGCGGTTGCGCTTGGCGTGCTGATCTATTTTGCCTACATCATGCTGCACTTCCAGTTTTACAAGGGCTACCGCGCGGAGCTTGCCGACCGTGCCTATACCACCGAGGAGGGCGCGGCGTTTGCGGCGCTCACCGATGATAATCCCTGCGTGGAGGGCATGGTGCTCGCCGCGGAAAATGAAAATTTCAAGCTCTATACCGACACCGCCTCGGCCGAGGTCGCGATTTACGATAAGCGAAACGGCGAGACGCTTTACTCCAATCCGCCGGACCTGGCGAACGATCCCATTGCCAACAACACCAACATGAATTACCTTAAGTCGCAGTTTTTGCTGGATTACTACAACGCCAGCCGCACCGCCGGCGTGTACGACAGCTATTCCATGTCCGTGGCGCGCGGGCAGGTGACGGCGGAGACGATCTCAGGCGGGATCCGCTACCGCTACGAGGTGGGCGAAAAGCCGGAGATCACCTTCTACGTGCCCACGGCGCTGTCGCCGGAAAAGTACGACGAGATCATCGCCGCGCTGGATGAAGCCGACGCCGGCACCATCAGCCGCGCCTACACCCTGGGGCTGGACGCCGACGGCATCTACGGGCTGATTTACTCCGCGCGCTCCAACCAGCGCACGCTGCGCAAGATTGACAAGGTGCTGCAGGCGGCGGGCTTTACGCAGGACGATTATTATACGCAGATGGCGCTGATAGATACGCAGGAAGAGGAAACCATGCTGTTTGTCATCGTGCTGGAGTACCGCCTGTGCGACGAGGGGCTGGAGGTCTCCCTGCCGGTCAGCCTGATGGAGGAGCAGGGCGGCGGGTACATCTACCGCGTGCAGTTGCTGCGCACCTTCGGCGCGGCGGGCACGGACGAGGACGGCTATATCGTCGTGCCCGACGGCGCGGGCGCGCTGATCGACTTCAACAACGGCAAAACCAATGCTGCGGCCTACACCCAGTACATCTACGGCATCGACCCGATCGACGCCACCTATACCCAGATCGAGAACACCGTGCCCGCGCGGCTGCCGCTGTATGGCATCTGCCGCAAAACCAGCTCCGTGCTGGCGACCGTCGAACGCGGCGCGACGCTGTGCTACCTCACGGCGGATATCGCGGGCAAGTACAACAGCTACAACGTCGTCTATCCGTCGTTTGTGCTGCGCAGCTACGATATCCTGTCGATGTTCGGGGTGTCCGGCACGGAGGCCGATCTGCCGATTTTGGAAAAGAACCTCTATGACGAGGATATTACCGTGCGCTATACGCTGCTGACCGACGAATATGCGGGCTACGCCGGCCTGGCCAACTATTACCGCGAGCGCCTGATCGCACAGGGCACACTCACCCCCAAGGCGGAGGAAAGCGGCGATATTCCGCTGTTCTACGATGTGATCGGCGGGGTGAAGGAAACGGCGCATTTCCTCGGCGTGCAGTATCAAAGCGTGCAGAAGATGACCACGTTTGCCCAGGCGCAGGAGATGGCGGAAACGCTGTATGATCTGGGCGTGGAAAACCAGATCGTAAATTTTCAGGGCTGGATGAACGGCGGCTATTACCACGACGCGGCCGACAGCGTGCACATTCTGGGCAAGCTGGGCGGCAAAAGCGGGCTGGAAGCGCTCAACGCCAAGGTGGCGGAGCTGGGCGGCACGCTGTATGCCGACGTCGCCTTCCAAAACGTGACGCTGATCTCCAGGCATTTCTCCCGCGCGTATGAAAGTGCGCGCTACTACGGCGCGGGCTATAGCGCCATTCTGGGGCAGGTCAACCCGGCGCTGCTGCGGCGCGCGGCCTCGCTGGGGTATCGGGAAACCATGTACTACCTGCTGTCGCCCAAGTTCCTGTCCCGCTATGTGGACGGCTTTATCAACGCCACGCGGAACCTAGACCTGGATGGCATCTCCCTGCGCGATCTGGGCGACGAGCTGCACTCCGACAAACGGCGCACCGAGGTCATCAGCCGTGAGGAAGCGCTGACGCTTGTAACCGATCAGCTGCAGGCGCTGGATGACACGGGCAGGCAGCTGCTGGTCAGCGGCGGCAACGATTACGCGCTGGCCTGTGCCGACGCGGTGATCAGCGCGCCGCTGTCCACTAACGAGTATTTTATCGTGGATGAAAGCATTCCGCTGTATTCCATGGTGGTGCACGGCTGTATCGACTATGCCGGGGAGCCGGTTAACCTGTCCGACAGCGCCGACTGGCGGCAGGAGCTGCTGCAGATGATCGAGTACGGCGCAAGCTGCCGCTACGCGTTTACTTGGGAGGACGCCGCCGAGATGAAGTATACCGGCCTGAGCCGCTATTACGCTACTACCTTTTCCGGATGGAAACAGAGTGCCGCGGCCTTCTATCAGGAGCTTAACGAGGCGCTCAGCCCCGTGTCCGGCGCGCAGATGACCGGCCATGCGCGCGTGGGCGACGTGGCGAAGGTCACCTATTCCAACGGCGTGACCCTTTATGTGAATTACGGCACGCAGACGGCAACCCTCGACGGGCTGAGCATCGGCCCGCAGGACTATCGCTTGGAGGGGGTTACGCCATGAAGAAATTCCGTCTGTCCATGAGCCGCAAACGCATGATCACCGGCATCCTGTTCATCCTGCCGTGGCTGGTGGGCTTCCTGTACTTTTATGTGCGCACCCTGTTTATGACGGGCGAGTTTTCCCTGTCGGAGATCGAAATCGCGTCCGGCGGCGGGTACAACCTGCTTTATGTCGGGCTGGAAAACTTCCGCTATGCGTTCCGCGCGCACGCTTCCTTTAAGCAGGTGCTGGCGACCTCCATGCTTGACATGGTGATCGATGTGCCGCTGATCATCTTTTTCAGCCTGTTTGTGGCTATGCTGTTAAACCGCAAGTTCAAGGGCCGCGCCGTGGTGCGCGCGATCTTCTTCCTGCCGATCATCCTCAATGCCGACGCCGTATCCGAGGCGCTGGCCATGCAGCTGCAGATGATGACGGGCGGCATTTCCACCGTCAGCTCGGAGATCGCCGCCTCGGCTTCCTCGTCGGTAAACATCAGCTACTATATTTCCCTGTTTGAAAACCTAGCCATGCCGCGCGTGGTGCTGGAGTACATCGTCAGCGCGGTATCCCGCATATCCGATATCATCACGGCCTCGGGCGTGCAGATCATCATCTTTATCGCGGCGCTGCAGTCTATCCCGCCCGCGCTGTACGAGGTATCGCGCATCGAGGGCGCCACCGGCTACGAAACCTTCTGGAAGATTACCTTCCCGATGGTCATGCCCCATATCATAACCAACGTGGTGTACACCGTGATCGACGCCTTTGCCAAGAGCGACGTGGTGGACCTGGCGTACGAGACCGCGTTTACCGATTATAACTACGGCTTAAGCTCCGTGTTCAGCCTGGTGTCCACGGTGCTGGTCAGCCTGCTGCTGGTGCTCGTGGTGCGCGCAATCCAAAAGCACACGTTCTACTATAACTGAGGGGAGGAAAAATCCATGGAAAAGCTGCGCGGCAGATGGCTGGCCATCAAGCAAAGCCCCGTGTATGACGACGTAAAAAGCGGCGTGAAAAAAACCGCGAAGGAAAAGCTGTTAAGCCTGCTGCGGTTTACCCTGATCGTGGGCATCAGCTATGTTATTTTAGCACCCGTGATCGGGCTGGTAAGCAGCTCCTTTTTCTCCAATTCCGATGCATACAGCCCCATGGTGTTCACCATCCCCATGCACCCGACGCTGGAAAGGTACGACCGCGCGATTGTGCACCTGAAGTACCTGCCCACGCTGGCGCGCACGCTGTTTTTCTCCTGTACGCTGACGCTTCTGCAGCTGCTGGTGTGCTCCATGACCGGCTACGGCTTTGCGCGCTTCCAGTTTCCGCTGAAAAAGATTTTATTCGCCTGCGTGGTGATCATGATCGTTATTCCGGCATACACCATCATGCTGCCGCTTTACATCACGTTCCGCAATTTTGACCCGCTGGGCATCGTAAGCCTTTTGACGGGCAGCCCGCAAAACCTGATGGGTACCACCTGGCCCGTGTACATCATGACGGCGCTGGGCTGCGGCCTACGCTCGGGGCTGTATATCTACATCTTCAACCAGTTCTTCCGCGGTCTGCCCCGGGAGATTGAGGAAGCCGCCTTTGTAGACGGCGCGGGCACCTGGTACACATTTTTGCGCATTATGCTGGTTAACGCCATGCCGGCGGTGATCACTGTTTCGGTGTTTTCACTGGTGTGGCAGTACAACGATACGTTCTTTGGCCGCCTGTTCCTGATTTCCAACGACGTATTGCTTTCCAAGCGCGTCGCCACCCTGCAGACCAACATTGCCACACTGGACAAAGTGCTCGACCCGTCCATCCAGCAGCTCTACGTCAGCGCCGGCATCGTGCTGATGATCCTGCCCATGGTGATCCTGTACCTGCTCTTGCAAAAGCGCTTCGTTGAAAGCGTAGAGCGCAGCGGCATCGTGGGATAACGACTGAACCTAAGTAAACGCTGATTAAATCCTTTATACGCTAGCAGGCCATATTTCCACCAGCTTGGGTCTGCAGAACCTTCGACGTAGCGCTGCTACTACCTCAGGTTCCGCAAACCCAATCTGATGAAAATCTACCCCACTATCGCACAAATGCTTTAATCATCGTTTACCTAAGCCCGGAATGGGCACAATTATAAGGAGGGAAACCTATCATGAACAAAAAGTTAACGGTACTACTGCTTTGCGTAGCGCTCACACTCGGCATGGTATGCGGCGTCGCATCCGCCACCGAGGCGGCTGCGCCCAGCATCGACTTTGAGGACGGCTTGTACGGCTTTGCGGGCATGGATATGTCCGCGGGCAACGCCGATGCGTCTGTGCTGTCCGTTGTGGACTACAACGGCTCCAAGGCCCTGAAGGTCGAGGTGCAGGGCAAGGTGCCCTACGTCATCTTCGAGATCTCCGCCCTGTTGGGCGAAGATGTAGCCAAGGTCGCGGCCGTGTCCATGGACATTGGCATTGACAACGGCGCGGACGGCAAGTTCTACGCCTGCTCCGGCCGCATCTACAAGTACTTCGGCACGGATCTGGAAAAGACGTATGACGAGTGGGCGGTCTATCTGGCGTCCAAAAACCCCAACACCGCCAAGATGGAAATGGATGAGGACGAAGCATTCCTCGCCGACGCGGGTAATTACATCGTCGTATCCAAAGAAACCGACAATTACGCCACCAAAACCGGCGATACCCCCGTATCGATGTACATCGACAACGTGTACTTCTACGATGCCGAGGGCAACGTGCTGCCGGTGGATACCGCCGCGCTGTTTGTGCCGCGCGACACCGAGACCGACTGGTCCAATCTGACGATTGTGGACCATGAAGTGGATCTGGGCATGGCTGGCGCCGGCGGCGCATGGAGCCAGGGCGCGGACGGCAATACCCTTGCCAACGGCGGCACGCTGGATCCCGCGGTCATCACCGAGGATTCCATCATCACCATCTACTACTCCGGCGAAGGCAACATGTGGCTGGTGGGCGTATCCGGCGGCAACCCCAACGGCGACTGGATCCGCATTGCGCAGGAAACCGCCGCCATCAACGACAGCCACACCATGGCGCAGGTCACCGGCGCGCAGATCATTGAGGCGCTGGGTGCGGACTTCGGCACGACGCTGGCCAAGCTGCAGTGCGAGTCGGACCAGGATTGGGAAGTTACCAAGGTAACGATCGGCACCAAGGCCGACGCGCTGTACGGCCTTAAGGACGCTGTGGACTGCGGCGTGGCCGCATCGGGCGGCGCGTGGAGCCAGGGCGCGGACATCTATACCACCAACGAAGGCGGCACCTTTGACGCCGCTGCCATCGTGCCCGGCACGGTGTTCAACATCAACTTCAACGGCGAAGGCAGCATGTGGCTGGTGGGCGTATCCTCCGGCAACCCCAACGGCGACTGGATCCGCATTGCACAGGGCGAGGCCCTGCAGTACGACGGCAACGCGCAGGTGACCTACGATCAGATCGTGGCCGCGCTGGGCGAGGACTTCGCCTCCACGCTGGCCCGCATCCAGTGCGAAAGTGATATGGACTGGGAAGTGTATTCCGTCACCTTCGGCACGGCCGTGGAACCCTACGCGGAAGCCGTCGACCAGATTGATCTGGGCGCGGCCGGCGCAGCCGGTGCGTGGACGCAGGGCGCGGACATCTACACCCCGCTTGAAAACGGTACCTTTGACGCGGCGTCCATCGTGCCCGGCACGGTGATCACCGTCAATTACGCCGGCGAGGGCGACATGTGGCTGGTGGGCGTATCCTCCGGCAACCCCAACGGCGACTGGATCCGCATTGCGCAGGGCGCGGCCAAGAAAAACGCCAAGGGCGACAAAGTGCAAATCACGTACGATCAAATCGTGGAAGCCCTGGGCGCGGACTTTGCCTCCACGCTGGCCCGCATCCAGTGCGAGAGCGATCAGGACTGGGAAGTTTACTCCGTTACGCTGGGCACGGCGGCTGAATAAGGAATAGGAGGAAAAAATCAATGAAAAACATGAACAGGATTATCGGCTTTTTGCTGGCGCTGACCCTTGTGGTCACCAGCCTGAGCGCGGTCGCCTTTGCAGCCGACGAGACCCGCAACATCACCATTGGCCTGTGGTGGGATAAGTACTACGATTCCACGGAGGATTCCGTGGAGGACAACCCGTCCTATTCCGGCACGGTCGCCGATCAGCTGATGTTTGACGTTGTGGCCAAGGTGGAAGAAAAATACAACGTCACCCTCGAGTATATGAACCTCACCTATACCGGCGTGCAGGAGAGCATCAACACCTCCATCCTTGCCGGTACGCCGGACTGCGATATCTACCTTGAGGATACCGCCATCGGCATCCCCGCCGTGATGAACGGCTATGCGCTGGACATGAAAACCATCCTGCCCGAGGACAGCGACCTGTTTACCGATAAAGTGGTCATGAACTATCTGGACCTGGGCGACGGCGGCGCATACATGCTCAAGCCCGTGGCGGCCCAGACCCAGGTGGAAAGCACCTATCCGCTGATGTTCAACCTACAGATGATCCAGGATGCCAACCTGGAAGACCCGCGCGACCTGTACGCCCGCGGCGAGTGGACCTGGGACAAGTTCCTGGAGTACTGCATCGCGCTGACCAAGGACACCAACGGCGACGGCGTGACCGATGTGTACGGCTTTGCGGGCTATCAGGGCGAGTGGTTTGAGAACATGCTGATGTCCAACGGCACCTATGTGGCCGCCACCGACACCGAAAACCTCTCCAGTCCCGAGGTGGCCGAGGTGCTGCAGTTCATGCAGGACATGTACCTCACCTACAACTGCGCCTATCCGTACGACACGTCCGATCCCAGCAACATCATGCGCTGGATCTATCGCGACGGCAAGTGCGCGTTCTCACCCGGCGCGGCGTGGATCCTGTCGCAGAACGACGACTACAACTGGGATGGCAACGCCGCGTCTTCCCTCGAGTTTGACATGGTGTTCGTGCCGTGGCCGGTAGGCCCCAGCGGAGACCAGGATACAAACAAGATGAAGCTGACCAACGGCGAGTTCTACATCATCCCCGTCGGTGTGGAGGATCCCGAGCTGGTCTATAACGTATTCTACGATTTCACCAACTGGTACGACAGCGACGTCTCCATCCGCGACGACGAGGAGACCCTCAACTGGTGGTATTCCTCCACCAGCGACGATCTGGACATTCAGGACAGCAATTTCGAAGTCATGTTCGAGTGCGGCCTGAAAGAGCAGTTCGACCTTGTGTCCTCCA
>Ga0116152_10000924_pt1 | contig 24165 bp, 23 predicted proteins | sample AD_UKC119_MetaG_FD_89894 | JGI IMG/M metagenome (GOLD analysis project Ga0116152, IMG submission 89894) | Active sludge microbial communities of municipal wastewater-treating anaerobic digesters from Hong Kong - AD_UKC119_MetaG | ecosystem: Engineered > Bioreactor > Anaerobic > Digestate...
AAAAGAAAAATAGCCACTAAATCACTAAACCACCAAACCCCACAAAAAAGAAATAATCAAACACCAATGCCTTCGTGCAATTTCGTGTTTTAGTGCCTTTGTGGCGAAAAGAAAAATAGCCACTAAATCACTAAACCACCAAACCCCACAAAAAAGAAATAATCAAACACCAATGCCTTCGTGCAATTTCGTGTTTTAGTGCATTGGTGGCAAAAAAATAATAGCCACGAAAACTCAAAAACACTAAACCCCACTATAGTTGAATCATTAAACACCAATGCCTTCGTGCAATTTCGTGCTTTGGTGTTTTAGTGGCAAAGAAGGTTAGGAAAAAGGGATTCCGCTGTTTTATAAAAAATCTTCCATAAAGATCTTTTGCTCCTCGATCATGTTTTCAGGAGGATCTTCAAAAAACTGAAATTGCTTACCCTGCTCACTGCCTTTTGGTGTTCCTGAAATAATATCTACTTCAAAAACGAGGCTGATGGTATGAAAAAACGGGTTTTCATGTTCATTGAACTCCAAAATGCCAATATGCTGCGGATTATCTACCTCTAATGAGGTCTCCTCCTTCGCAATGCGAACAATGGCATCTTCAATTGACTCCCCCATCAAAACCGTTCCTCCGGGGAAATGCCATTGCCCTTTGCCGGGTTCAATCGCACGGAGGGTAAGTAAAAATCCATCATCATTATTAATAAGCAGGTCGACACATAAGCGCGGGACTTTGGAGTAAATTTTCACAAATTCGTTGAATGGAAGTTTTTGCGGTGAGTTCATTATTTTTCAAATTTAGCACTACAAAACTAAGCAATCAATCTGATCAAAAACCGAAGTTTGTGGAAAACTTGTAATTTTACCAAAATCAAAAATCAGAAATGGAGCAGCAAATTCAAATTCAAAAACTGAGTAAGGCCGAGCTGGAGGAATTGGCCGTAAAAAGCTGGCCCATCTGGGAAAAGGAGGTTTCAAACTTTGACTGGTTTTATGATAGTGAAGAGCAATGCCTCATCCTGGAAGGTGAAGTTGAAGTGAAAACAGCACAAGAAACGGTTTCCATCAGACCGGGTGATTTTGTTACTTTTAAAAAGGGGCTGAGTTGCAAATGGGATGTGAAAAAACCCGTTCGTAAGCACTATCGTTTTTTGTAGATTAGGGAGTATGGAAGGAACGGTGATCAAATCAACAGGAAGCTGGCTGAGTGTTTTAACGGAGAAGGGTGAAACATTTCATTGTAAGCTCAAAGGCAATTTCCGGATCAAAGGGATAAAATCTACCAATCCGGTGGCAGTAGGAGATATTGTTGGCTTTGAGTTGATCGACAGCGAAAACACCGGCCTCATACAAAGCATTCTGCCCCGCAATAATTACATCATCCGCAAATCGACTAAGCTATCGAAGGTATCGCATATCATTGCTGCCAATATCGACCAGGTTTGTATCATCGCTACACTTATTCAGCCCCGCACTTCCACCGGTTTTATCGACCGGATTTTGGTCACCGCCGAGGCGTATCATATTCCCGGTGTGATCATTTTTAATAAAACCGATTTGCATAAAGACAAGCAAACAGAACAACTGAATAAACTTGAAAAAATATATTCGGATGCAGGCTATACCGTTATTGCCACCTCGGTAAAAAAAGCAGAAAACCTGGATAGGGTGAAAGCGATTTTGAAAAATAAAAAAACATTGATCACGGGTCATTCGGGCGTTGGGAAATCGGCGATGGTAAATGCCATTGAGCCCCGCCTCAACTTAAAAACCCGCGAAATTTCATACACCCACAACAAGGGCATGCACACCACCACCTTTGCCGAAATGTTCGGATTGTCCTTTGGCGGTTCCATCATCGATACGCCGGGTATCAAGGAGTTTGGACTCACCGATTTTTCGCGGGATGAAATAGCTGAGCGGTTTCCTGAGATGCGAAAATACATGCATCAGTGCCGGTTTAATAACTGCACCCATGTGCATGAGCCGGGCTGTGCGGTGATCACCGCCATCGAAAACGGGAACGTGAGTCTATCGAGGTATGAAAACTACCTGAATATACTCACCGACGATTATTGGGAAAAAACTGAAAAAGATTTCAGACTTTAGCGTCAATTTTTACGTTAAAAGGAGAATTAGAAAAAGAAAGTTAAATTCATGATTGCAAAACATTTTATCACAACAAATATAGAGCCTGTTAAACTTACGGAGAGCGGTGCCGATATTTTATATCACCTGGATGAACACCGGCTTCATGATATCCCGGTCGTAGATGGGCGGAATCTGATGGGGTCGGTCACTGAATCGGATGTGTATACCCTGGAAGATCCTGATAAACCGCTTAAGCAGCTCAAATTTACTTTTAAGCGTGATTTTGTTTATGAGGGGCAACACATTTTTGATATCATGAAAATGATGAGTTTAACCGGACTCACCATGTTGCCTGTGCTCGATGAAAATGAAAAATACCTTGGCTGCATTCAGCAGGGAGATATGATGAAAAGGATATCCGAGATACTTGCTGTAAACAATCCGGGAGCAATCATTGTGCTGGAGATCAATCAAAATGATTTTGTACTTTCTGAAATTGCAAGATTGGTGGAGTCACAGGATTCAAAAATCATGAACCTCTTTGTTACTACCAATAGCGATTCAACTAAAATGGATGTAACTATCAAGTTGAATACCATGGAGATACAGGCGCTGATGCAATCCTTTAACCGTTATAACTATATCGTGAAGGCCACGTATACGGAGGACGAAAAAATGTATGACGACCTACGCGACAGGTATGATTCTCTGATGCGATACCTGAATGTTTAAAATGACGCTGAAACTGAAAATATCCTGCACTAGCATACTATATATTTTACTCTCACTGGCTCCTTCAGTTTTGTTAGGGCAGGAGGGGGCAACCGGCGATAACAAAGATACCCTGGTCATTATTCATTCACTTTCATTTTCGGGAAATAACATTACCCGCGAACGCATTATTCAGCGCGAGATCGTTTTCCATGCCGGTGATACGCTCACATTGCCTGAATTGCGGGAGCAAACCGAGCAAAGCCGCAAAAACCTGGTAAATACCTCCCTGTTCAATTTTGTTACCAGCGACATCTCATTTATCGAAGGAGAACCTCTAACTGCCGACGTTTCCTTTACATTTATCGAACGTTGGTACATATGGCCGGTGCCCATTTTTGAGTTTGCCGACCGCAATTTTAATGAATGGCTCAAAAAGAAAGACTGGAACCGTTTGAATTACGGGATGTTTCTCACCTGGAACAATTTCCGCGGACGGCGCGAAAAGGTGGTGGTGTACACCCGGTTCGGGTATGATGAAAACTACAATATCAGCTACCAGATTCCTTATATTAATAAAAAGCAAACGCTTGGGATCGGCTTTGCCGGTGGTTTTTCGCAAAATCATGAAATAGCTTACAACTCCGAAGATAATAAGGAGGTTTATTTTAAAAGCGAGGAGTACCGGCCCCAACGAAAATATTTTGGATACACCGAATTGTATTACCGGAAGAATATTCACAATTTTCACCGGGTAAACCTGGGATATAGCGATCTTCGGGTAGCCGATTCGGTGCTCATCCTCAACCCGGATTTTTCATACGGCAATTTAAACCGCAACCAGTATTTCACCCTCTATTACCACTTCCGCACCGACTACCGCGATTTTAAACAGTATCCGCTCAACGGGTATTATGTTGATTTTGATGTGGTGAAAAATGGAATCGGGGTATTTGATGATGGCGTAAACGACCTGTATATCAAAACAGGCCTGCGTAAATACAATCAGATCAGCGGGCGGTTTTATTGGGCTTCAGGGCTTTCAGGCAAAATATCACCTTTCTGGTCGCAGCCCTATTACTTTTTGCAGGGGCTGGGTTACGGCCGCGATTATGTGCGTGGTTACGAATATTATGTGATCGATGGACAACATTTTGCTGTTTTAAAGAACAACCTCAAATTTGAGTTAATAAAGATGCGGGAGATGACTTTTCCGTTTATTTCGACCGAAAAGTTCAACAAACTGTTTTATGCTTTTTATATGAACGTGTACGCCGATTTGGGTTATGTGGTCGACAACCGCAACATCAGCACCAATCCGCTGGCAAACGACATCCTTACCGGCTATGGCGTGGGACTCGATTTTGTAACCTATTATGATTTTGTACTCCGCCTGGAGTATTCCTTTAATAAAATGGGAGAGTCGGGCTTCTTTATCAGTTTTATGCCGTCAATTTGAATTCTATGTGTTTTATTTTCTGACTTTTTTTATTTATCGTAAATTAGCCCTTCAAATATTCCCTTTATGAACGGCCAGTTTAAAAAGCTAATTCTTGCGATTCTTCCTATTATAATTTTCAAACGAATAAGCCGGAGGATTCTAAATAATCTGTTAATACCTATCATTCTTTTAACAATGACTTTTTCAGGATGCGAAAAAGATCAGATGAAGCATCTTGAATTGACTACCATTTCAGCACACACCATCTCAGAAACAAGAGCCTGGGTTGAATGTATTGTGAAAAATGGAAATGGGCGCTATGCTGTTTCTTATGGTATGTGCTGGAGTACAAATCCTGATCCAACCAATGAAACGGGAATAGTGGAATGGAGCCATGATGAGTATGAGGAGGATGGATTTACTCAAATGATCAGGGAATTGGTTCCGAATACAACTATTTATGTCCGTGCAGTTGCATCTCATGAAGGTCAAATCTTGTATGGGAATGTAATCACCTTTAAAACATTAGGGGGTACAATCGGACAAATAACGGATATTGATGGCAATATATACAATACTGTGATCATTGGTGAGCAAGTATGGATGGTAGAAAATCTAAAAACAACACGATATAGAAATGGGGATCCCATCTCTAAAATATCTTCAGCAGGCCAGTGGCTTGAATTAACGACGGGTGCATTTTGTTACTACGATTTTGATTTAGACAATGAGGAAATTTACGGAAACCTATATAATTGGTATGCTGTGAATGATAACAGAAATATAGCGCCCGAAGGGTGGCATGTGCCTACTGACGATGAATGGAGAACCTTAATAAATCATTTGATCGATGTTACAACAATTACGAGCGTAGGGCCTCTTCTGAGAGATGATAGTGGAGAGTATTGGTTGGGTTGGAATAATTCATGCGGCATATGCACTAATGAAAGTGGTTTTACTGCGCTTCCCGGGGGTCAATTCGAAAAGGGAGAATTTGATCAAATAACAAGAAGTGGTTATTGGTGGACATCTTCAAATTATTATCCGGCTTATCCATATTATTGGTCTATAAGTTGCGGATCTTTTTATCGGGCCAATACCGATAAAAATGCTGGTCTTTCAGTTCGTTGCTTAAAAGATTAAACAGTGTGTGTTAATTTCAGAAATTAATAAAGCTTTAGTAGAGAATGAAATCCAGGAATGAAAAATACATTCGACTTGTTTTAAGCATATTTGTTATCATTGGAATAATTATTTCTTGTAGTAAAGACATAGATGAAATGGATCCATGTGAATATGTGTCGAGTAAACTAATTGACGTGAATACTGTGCTATTCTCAAAAATTTCCGGTGATACACTTCAATATCTGGACTTAACTACTGACACTATTCCTTCTTCAGGGGAAGGATATTTATGGAAATATTCATTTAAAGAGAATGAGACTTACATTGAAATTCATTATAATACATATCAAAAGCGTGATCCGGAGTTTTACCAGGTTGCACCTTTATTTAACGGATCAACAAGTTTTGAAATCAAATTATCTTTTCATGACTCTACACTGGTAAACCACTACATCATTGATGACCTAAAAATTGATTTCAAAAATGGTTTGTATGCATATTATAAATTTATTGGAAATAACAATTCAGCGCTTACTATTACAGAGTATGGCGATGTTTTTGACAAAATTGAAGGTTCTTTCTATGAAACTTTTGTGAATACTAATAACGAGTCAGATAGTATAAAAATCAACTGTCAATTTTCTGTTTACAGGGGGTGTGATTGGTAAATTAAAACTAGCAAGAGTCTTAAGCATCGGAATTAACGGTATGACTTGCCTTTTTGGGGCAGCGCTGAGTAATGAGCCTTTATTATCTTAAGAATTCAGTTGTTGAACTTTATTATTTTAACTAAGAAACAGGAGGCAAGCTATGAATCGGTTTTTGATTTTGTCCATATTTGTAATGCCAGTAATAATTGATGGTTATGCACAGGATGATTTATTTGAGAAGTATATAATAGATTCTGTTAGGATTGAAATACCATTATTTGATAGTGTTCTTCCAGGTGTGGATATTATTTTCGAAATAAGTCAAATGTCATTACCCCCTGCAGATAGGGTAATAGCCAAATTTGCTGGGAAAAAGTTTCTTCTTCCAGTCGACTTTAATTTTGTTTTTAATAATGTTAAAGATAAGTCACATGCCAGCGATAATGAAATAATTGAAACTTTTATTCAAATTTTATACTGGGTTATAAATGATGGAGAATTGGATAACATTGCGATTAAAAAAAGAAACAAAAAATCCGATTTATGGAATTTTAATTTTCAAGCAAAATTTAAAATCAGGGACGACAAAATAAAATTATTGATTTTGTTTGAAGACAGCCAGGTAAAGAGAGTTGAGATTTATAATAATGGGGAGAAGCGAGGAGTAATTTCTCCAAAACTCCTCGAAATACCACTCGACTAAGAAATAGAAAGATTTAGTGCATAGAATCTTTGCGCTATTTCACTTTCAAACTAATGTTGACCAGTTATTTTACTTGATTTTCAACCAGCGCGCTCTTTCTCATAATATTTGTTAAATGCATCTGATTTACAGCTTTATTTTGTAATCTTGCACATGAAAGCAGTGTGTTAAGTTTAGTGCAACAACCCATGAATATAGCAATCTTCAGTAAAACGATTCCGGAGGAAAGTCTTTTTTATATTCAATCGATCATTGATGAACTGCAATCGAAAAACTGCGGGATATTGTTTTATGGCCCTTTTTATGAAAAGGTAAAAGCACAGATACGTATTCCGGAGGGCACCGGGTTTTTTAAAACCCATGAAGAGCTGGAGGGAAAAGCCGATTTTCTGTTTTCCATCGGTGGCGACGGCACCCTGCTCGATACCATTTCGCTGGTGCGCGAGTCGGGCATCCCGATTTTGGGGATCAACCTGGGCCGCATGGGCTTTTTGTCGTCCATTGCCCGTGACCGCATCATCCCGGCCATTCATGCGTTAATAGATAAAAAATTCAAACTCGACAAACGGACCCTGCTGAGGCTGGAAACCGGGGAGCACCTTTTTGGTGAAATGAACTATGCCATGAATGAGCTGAGCGTATACCGGAAATCGCCCCAATCGATGCTTAAGATAGAGGCCTATGTGGATGATGAATTCCTCAATTCGTACTGGGCCGACGGACTGATCGTGAGTACGCCTACCGGTTCAACGGCTTATTCGCTGAGCAACGGAGGCCCGATCATACTGCCCGGTTCGCAGAATTTTGTGATCACCCCCATTGCCACGCACAATTTAACCGTAAGGCCTATCGTTATCCCTGACAGTTCTCAAATCAGGATAAAAGTTGTGGGGAGAGTCAAAGAATTTTATGTTAACCTCGATTCCCGGTCGGTGCTGGTGGATTCTTCAATGGAATTAATGATCAATCGCGAAGATTTTAAAATCAACCTGGTAAGGCTTGAAGAAGACAGCTATTTTAAGACCATTCGGGATAAACTGTTGTGGGGGCTCGATATCCGGAATTAACAAAGATATCCATCGCTGTTTTATTCCGGAAAGGAGTGAACCGGCAGGTGGTTCGATATAAAGAAAAAAGCTATTTTTGCGGCAAATTATGAGAAAACTTATTTTGTTGGTTTTATTGTTGACATTTGCCCTTACAGGCAGGTCGCAGCTTGAAGTCGGGATTTTTGGAGGAGGTTCGTATTACATGGGCGATCTCAACCCCAATATTCCGTTCCTGCAGACCAGCGCTGCCTATGGGTTGCTTGCGAGGTACAACCTTAGTTCGAGGTGGGCTGCCAAGCTCAATCTTTACCAGGGGAGCCTTAATGGCGACGACGACCGCAGCGGTTTCCTGCCCGAGAGAAATCTTTCTTTTAAAAATGATATTACCGAACTCGGCTTAAACTTCGAATTCCATTTTTTACCCTACTTTAACGGAAGCATGAAAAGTTATGTAACCCCATATATTTTCAGTGGAGTGGCCTTGTTGTACCACAATCCGCAGTTGGATAACAAGGATTTGAAGGATTATGGAACGGAAGGGCAAAACAATACAGCCTACCTTGAAGCCTATTCGGGAGAAGATGTTACACGGGATAATTACAGTAATTTTGTTTTAAGCATTCCTTTTGGCATTGGCGTAAAATATAGTTTTTCGCAACGCATTGCAGCCTCCCTGGAGTGGGGAATGCGAAAAACCTTTTTCGACTATCTCGACGATGTAAGCACCACGTATTACCTGGAGGCTAACCTTGACCCAGCCGATTCTGAATATGAGAACCAGGAATATTCCGATCCCAACCGGAACCATGATCCCTGGATGCAAAGAGGGAATTCAAGTACCACCGATTGGTATTCGTTTGCCGGCATAACGCTAACCTATTACATCGACCTGAGAAATAAAAACAGATGTTCGGATTTTGAGGATAATTAAGGCAGCATAAGCAGATATGAGTTTAAAAGATAAAATCGATACAGAGCGCTTACCGGAACATATTGCCATTATCATGGATGGCAATGGACGCTGGGCCAGGCAAAGATCAAGACCTCGTGTTTTTGGTCACCGCCATGGCGTGACTTCTGTGCGTGAAACGGCTGAAGCTGCTGCCGAACTGGGGGTGAAATATCTTACGCTTTATGCCTTCTCCACCGAAAACTGGAGCCGTCCGAGGGCTGAAGTTACTGCACTTATGAAATTGCTGGTGCAAACCATACATAAAGAGACCAAAACACTGCACGATAATAATATTCGCCTTTTGGCTGTGGGTAATCTCGAAAACCTGCCAAAAGTTACCTTGGATGAGTTGCAGGATGCAATTAAAGAAACGGCCCATCATGATCGAATGTCGATGATACTTGCCCTGAGTTACAGCTCTCGCTGGGAAATAACCCGGGCCATACAGGAGATGACAAAAGATGCGAAGCAAGGTAAACTCGATCCTGATCAGGTGAATGAAAATTTAATATCTGAATATCTTACTACCAAAGGTATTCCTGATCCCGAGTTACTCATCAGAACCAGTGGCGAATACAGGATTAGCAATTTCCTGCTCTGGCAAATTGCTTATGCAGAACTTTATTTCACACCCAAGTTTTGGCCCGACTTCAGGAAGGAAGACTTATATGAGGCGATTATAGACTTTCAGAAAAGAGAACGCAGATTTGGAAAAACGAGTGAACAGATTGTAAAATGATGTTAAAGAGGTTTAGAAATATATTGGTAATCACCTTTGCTTTGCTGGGAATGGTTTTACAGGGTCAAAATATTAATCCCGGTGATATTGATTATGCCAAGCCAAAAAAATATGAAATTGGTGGCATCACGGTTTCCGGGGTGAAATACCTGGATAATAATGCCCTGGTGATGTTGTCAGGTCTTTCGGTGGGTGATATCATTCAGATTCCGGGCGATGCAATTACCCGAGCCATTCAAAATTTGTGGAAACAGGGATTGTTTGAAAATGTGAAGATAACTGCTACCCGTATCCAGAACGACCTGATCTTTTTGAATATTGATTTGGCGGAACGGCCACGCATGTCGACCTTCTCTTTTGCAGGGATTAAAAAATCGGAAGCAGATAATATACGCGATGAAATTAAACTGGCCAGCGGCGATGTGGTAACCGACAATATGCTGATCCGAACCAAAAACAAGATCAAAAGTTATTATACTGATAAAGGCTTTCTGGATGCAGAAGTGAATATCAAACAAGTGGATGATAGTTTAAGGATCAACCATGTGCGATTATTGATTGAGATCACCAAAAATGAAAAGGTTAAAATCGGGGCGATCAATATATATGGCAACGAAGCTTTTGATGATTCAAGGGTGAAGAAGTTCATGAAAGAAACCAAGGAGAAAGGGGCGTTTCAGCCGTTTTATAAAATTGAGAATTTCATTTTTGATATTTCAAAAGATGCAGTCACTTTTCGGTTTTCGAAAATGGTGGAAGATTCCCGCGATTATGTTAACCGGAACATGCGGATGCGGATATTCAAATCATCCAAATATATACCGGATGAATACAAAAATGACCTGGTTAATATTATTTCTAAATACAATGAGCATGGCTACCGCGATGCCAGCTTCGTAAAAGATTCTGTTTACAGGAATCCGGAGGACAATTCAGTGAATATTGATCTTTATCTCACCGAAGGGAGTAAATATTATTTCAGGAATATAAGCTGGGTGGGAAATACCAAATATACCGATGCTGCATTGAACAGGGTGTTAAGGATTCAAAAAGGGGATGTTTACAATTGGGAATTGCTCAATTCGAACCTTACTTTCAACATGTCTGAAGATGATGTAAGTTCACTCTACATGAACGATGGATATTTGTTTTTCCAGGCAAATCCGGTGGAGGTTGCCGTGGAAAACGACAGTATCGATATAGAGATCAGGCTTTACGAAGGCAAACAAGCCACCATCAAGCGGGTGAAGGTGAAAGGAAATACCCGTACGCACGACCATGTTGTGATCCGCGAACTCAGAACCCGGCCCGGACAGTTGTTCTCGCGTTCGGATATTATTCGTACTACCCGTGAGTTGGCACAGTTGCGTTATTTCAATCCGGAAACGATCAATCCAGTTCCGGAGCCCAATCCGGCTGAAGGAACCGTTGATATAACCTATGAAGTGGAAGAAACATCCTCCGACCAAATTGAGCTTTCAGGGGGCTGGGGTTATGGCCGGGTTATCGGAACCCTTGGGGTTTCCTTTAATAACTTCTCTTTAAAAAATCTTTTGAATGGCAAGGAATGGCGCCCCGTTCCCACCGGTGATGGTCAAAAGTTGAGCTTGCGTGTTCAGTCATACGGATCAGGTTATATCAGTTATAGTGCCTCATTTACCGAGCCCTGGCTGGGTGGTAAAAAACCCAATGCATTAAGTGTTAGTTATTACCATTCATTGTTTTCGAATGGATTGCCCAAGGACAGCCCCGACCGGCAATCATTTGTGATCAACGGGGTAACCATTGGTTTAGGAAAAAGGCTTACCTGGCCCGACGATTATTTCCAGCTATACGTTGCCGCTAATTTCCAGCGATATGATCTGAAAAATTACACCAGTATATTCTCCTTCGGTACAGGAACCGGTTACTATAATAACTTCAGTTGGAATATCACTTTATCCAGAAACTCCATCGACCAGCCTATTTACCCAAGAACCGGATCGCTGATGAGTGTTTCTTTGGATATTACACCTCCATACTCTTCGTTTTCCGACAGGAATTATGCTACGCTCACCGAAAATGAAAAATATAAATGGATTGAGTATCATAAATGGGGAATACAATCGGCCTTTTTTACACCCGTGGTTGAAAACCTGGTGGTAATGGCAAGGGCAAAAATGGGATTTTTAGGTGATTATAATCCACAGATTGGTGTTACACCTTTTGAACGGTTTTACCTGGGCGGTGATGGCTTATCAGGATATAACAACCTGGATGGCCGCGAAATCATAGGTATGCGTGGATATGGGAATGAGACCTTAACTCCGAATTATTATAGATCAAGCAACACCGGAGCAACCATATATTCGAAATACACACTTGAATTGCGTTATCCCTTATCTCTTAATCCGAATGCAACCATTTTTGTGGCTACCTTCCTCGAAGCCGGAAATTCATGGGCTAAATTTGTTGACTATAACCCGTTCAGTGTATATAAATCCGCTGGATTTGGAGTGAGGGTGTTCCTGCCTATGTTTGGTATTTTGGGCCTCGACTGGGGTTATGGGTTCAACCAGGTGCCCGGATTACCGGATGCTAACCGCGGACAGTTCCACTTCTCCATTAACCAATCTATCGATTAATTGGAATCAGAGAAAAGAAATTGAAATAAACATCGTTATTTAAAAGGCTAATTCGTTGAATAAAAGAAATATAAATTCCCTGTTTATGAAAAAGCTCTTGCTTACATCCTTTGTGGTATTGTTGCTCATGAGCACCGGCTTCACTCAAAAGTATGCATATGTGGATACCCAATATATTCTGGATAATATTCCTGAATACAAGGATGCACAAATTCAATTGGATGATCTGGCTGCAGAATATCAGGAAGAAATTGAAGAAAAATTTGCTGAAATCAACCAAATGTATAAAAACTTCCAGGCAGAAGCAGTGCTTATGCCGGATGATGTTAAGGAAAAGAAAAAGGAAGAAATCAGAAAAAAGGAACAGGAAGTAAAAGATCTGCAAAATCAACGGTTTGGCCCAGGTGGTGACCTGTTTCTTAAAAGAGAAGAACTTGTTAAACCGATCCAGGAAAAAATATTTAACGCAATTGAGGAAATTGCCGTTGATGAAAACTATGCTTTCGTTTTCGACAGGGCGGGAAGCCTTACCATTTTATATGTAAATGCCCGTTTCGACATCAGCGACGATGTGCTCGACAAGGTAGGAGCTGAGTTGGGTACTGTCAGACGTGAAGATCGGGTAAAACAGGAGTATACGCCATCGCAACCTGCAACTAATAAAGGAACAGCTCCTCCCCGCGGACCAGGCAGAAGTTCACCCGGTCCGGTACAAAGCAAGGATCGAAAATAATGATTTGATTCTGTATTATAAACGAATTATTTATCTACATTTGCACCTCAATTTTAACACGTATAAACTTTATTTTCAAACGATATGAAGAAAATTATTGGACTATTTATTTTAGCAACTGTTTTATTGATTTCTACAGAAACACAGGCACAATCAAAAATGAAGTTAGGTCATGTTGACTTCGCTACACTTTACTCCATGATGCCCGGACTTGATTCAGTAAAAAAAGTTTTCGAAGATTATAATAAGGCTATCCAGGAGCAATATGCAGCCATGCAAACGGAGCTTGAAAATAAATTTATGGACTACCAGCAGAAATTAGGAACTATGACCCCATTGATTCAACAGATGAAAGAAGATGAGATCAATGATCTTCGGGATCGTATGTCGGAATTTGAGCAAACTGCTACACAAGACCTTCAAAATAAAGAGTTGGAGCTCACCTCCCCCATAATCGAAGAAGCGCGTAAAGCAGTAGAAGAGGTTGCCAAAGAAAATGGCTATACCTATATTTTTAACAGTACCGAAGGGCTTTTGCTGTATGCAACCCCATCTGATGACGTAATGGATATGGTTAAAGCCAAACTAAAAATTACTAAACCCACTCCTCAAAAAGGAGCAAATCCAGATATTTTACCAAATTAATTTTGGATATAGAAATCACAAAAAACCCCCGAATTTCGGGGGTTTTTTATTTTTCATTCAGATTATCTTACAAGTGTAACCGTTCCCTTATTGGTGACTTCGCCTTCGCCGGCATTGTAATAAACTACCCAAATATAAACATCTCCGTTGCAATCCTTACCGTTTTCGCTGCCGTCCCAACCTTCCAGAATATCGGTTGATTCAAATACCTTTTTACCCCAACGGTCGAAAATAATGAACTTGTAATTTACTACTCGTTCGGGTGGATTGGCAAAAACCCTGAATGTTCGGTTTTCTTCCACCAAACTATTGGGGTTAAAAGCATTTGGAACAGGAACTACCTGAACAATTACATCGTCAACATATTTTAAGCCGCCACACAGGGTAATTTCGCAATAATAAGTAGTGGTCTCAGTAGGAGCAACTAAAAATTGCCTGGCGGTGCTCACTTCTTCGCCACCTGGATACCTGTCCTTAAACCAGCGATATGAAATATGGCCGGGAGGGATGATTACTTCGGGTTTAAAATCAATTTGGGAAACAGTGTAATTGTCTGGACCATCTGTTTCATATCGCCAGCTCTCATTTTCAGCAGTCCATGAGCTGTTATTTCTTCCTGGCACAGCTGTTCCCGCAACATCATCCCTGTTTACTCCCTGCGTTGCCCTGTTGCCCAGGTTAGCCTCACAAGCCGGTTTACTGATCACATGATTTTCGATGGAGTGATCTGTTTCGTTCAGTACAATTTGAGTGGTAACAAAGGATGATTCACAACTAAACATTGGTGCCTCGCACCACCCTACTATGAGCTTTCTGTCAGGTGCTGTTCCCACCGTTTTGTAGTAGATGTAATCGTTGTGAGGTGCAGTAGGCCTTTTGAATAAATCCTGGTAAGGTCCGAGTATGGTTAATTCAAACGTACTGGTTGGAATACTAACATTGGTCCAGTGAACAAGATCAAGAATTTCGGGTAGGTTAAAGCTGACTAATCCATTGGGGCCAATGGCAAAGTTGGTGTGATTAGAACCGTAAAACTCAAAATCAAAACCGATGGGAAAAGGGCCTACAAAATAATCATCTTCTGCAGTTACCGGAATTCCAACATAACCTGTATACTGGCCTTTTAATAGAACGGGTAATCCACCTGAAATGGTAATGTCATCCCCGGCATTCACCTGTGCTTTGATTTGAATTATCATTACAAACCAAAAAAGGATGATTAGCGCAATTATGTGTTTTGATTTTCTCATGAGAGAAATTAAGTCCTACTTTCCAACCGTAAGCAATGATAAAGATTCAGGATCGAGATACTGTTGTGCCAATGTTAATATTTCTTCGCGGCTAATGGCCTTTACAACCTCAATATAATTGTCAAAATAGGTAAAATCCAATCCGTATTCGAGCAGGCTTTTAAAATTATCAGCTTGCGCAAATGATCCATCCACACTGCGCAAAAAGGAGCCTAACATATAGTTCTTTACAAGATCAAGTTCCTGTGCTGAAACCTTATGCTGCCTCAGCTGGTCAATTTCATAATAGATTTCATGAACGGCTTCCTGCGTTACATCACTGCCAACCTCAGAGGTAATAAAAAAGTATCCGCTGTGATGCAATGAAACTATCGCCGACCCGATTCCATAAGTATAACCTTTGTCTTCCCGAATGTTTGACATGAGCCTGGAACCGAAGTAGCCGCCCAGAATGGTATTCACTACTTTCAGTTTAACATAATCAGGATGGGTTTTATTGAACAATACTTTCCCCATTCGTATGGCACTTTGCACGGCATTTTTCTTAACGAAATGGGTTTTTTTATCCTCTAGTTCGGTCTGCCGCGGAATTGTTCCCTGATGATCAGGGGCTTGTCCGTTGAAACCAATGAAAAGATCATTTAATAAATGTACAAATCCCGCAGGTATTTTCCCCGAAACAATGACTTTGCAATTACCGGCGTTGTATCTGTTTTTGTGAAAGCTAACCAGGTCATCTTGCGAAATTTGATCGAAATCACTTTCATTAAAAACCTTGCCGTAAGGATGCCCTTCACCAAAGATGAGTTCATTGAATTTTCTCCGGGCCAGGTATCTCACTTTTTCATTGTTAACCAAAAAATTTTGCCGGCGGTTTTGCCTGAGTGTTTCCAGTTCTTTTTGGTCAAAAACCGGATCACGAATGACTTCGGCCAGCACCGGGAGCGTTTTATGCAGGTGCTTGTTGAGCGAATAAAGTGCAACATAGCCCATATCTTTATCCGAATTGGTTTCCAGATGGGCTCCATAATAATCAATAAGGTCGGCAATTTTAGCAGAGCTCATGGAAGAAGTCCCTTCCTTCAGCATTCGGTTGGTAAAGCTGGCTACCAATTTTTTGGGTTCGAACCAACTGCCTGCGGTGAAAATAAATTCAATTTTTACCAGATCCTGTTCAGAAGTATCAATAAGGTAAACAGGAATGTCATTGTCAAGCGTTTGAACTTCGGGTTTGTCAAGACTTATCCGGTCAACTAAATTGATATTGGGTTGTATATGTCTGTTAAGCTGTGTCATAAATTAATTTGAGAAATAATAAAGCGTTGATGAATTGTCCTCCCTGAATATCTCGTTTGCCGTTTCACGAACCGATTCCCTGGTAACGGCAGCATAAAGGTCCTTTTCCTGGTTGATAAGGTCTGCATCGCCCAGTAATTCGGAGTAGGAGAGGTTCATCGCTTTATTTAAAACACTTATTTCCGAAAACTCAAGGGTAGATTCTATTTTGTTTTTAACCTTTTCAAGTTCATCTTGTGCTACCAAATCGTTTTTAATTATATCAATTTCGGTATTGATTGCTTTTTCGGCATCTTCCATCCGAACACCTTTCACCAGTTTGCCAGAAAAAACAAATAACCCTTCATCACGGTCGCCTGAAATATAGGCATGAATATCGCTGAAAATGTTTTTTTCTTTTACCAGCCTGTTGAAAAGGCGAGATGAATCGCCATTGGAAAGAATATCAGAGATCAGATCGGTAGTGTGATAAGCATCGTGGTTGCGGGCACACATGTGATATGTTTTATAGAGGGCATCAAACGGAACATCGCGTTCCACTTTTAAACTGCGCACTTCAGTTTGCCTGGGCTCTTTGGGCAAATTCCGGTTTAGGATCATTCCGGGCTCAATGGGCCCAAACCACTTTTCTGAAAGCCGGTGGATCTCATCGGTACTCACATCACCCGCTACCGTTAAAATGGCATTATTCGGATTATAATACTTTTTGTAAAAATCCTTTACATCCTGCATGGTGGCTTTTTCAATGTGTGATATGTCTTTACCGATTGTTGCCCACAGATAAGGATGAACCTTGTAAGCCATGGGTCTCAACAGTAGCCATACATCACCATAAGGCTGATTTAAATAAGATTGCTTAAACTCTTCAATCACCACATTTCGTTGTACTTCCAGGCTTTTTGCAGAAAATGCCAGATCGAGCATCCGGTCTGATTCGAGCCAAAAAGCCAGCTCCAGGTTTTGCCTGGGAATGGTAAGGTAGTAATTGGTAATATCGTTATTGGTAAATGCATTGTTTTCGCCTCCGGCTTCTTCCAGCGGTGTATCGTATTTGGGGATATTTACCGAGCCCCCAAACATCAGGTGCTCAAATAAATGGGCAAACCCTGTACGGTCCGGATCCTCATCCCGAGCACCAACATCATAAAGCAGGTTCATCGCCACAATTTGAGTAGATTTATCCTTGTGAACAATCACCCTCAACCCATTATCCAGTGTAAACTTCTCAAAGTTGATCATATCGTCGTTTAGTTCGTAATTTCCTGTTGATTCCTTTAACAGGAATTTTGCAAAAATATTTCATTCGGAATGGCGGGCAAAATAAATTTTATAATTTTGCTTAGCCTCAGAAAATGACAAAATTATCATATATATAGCCACAAAAACATACTTCAATGAAAAGAGACGATTTAGTTTTTGAAATCCTGAAAAAAGAAGCCGACAGACAGCACTTTGGAATAGAGTTGATTGCATCGGAAAACTTTGTGAGCAATCAGGTACTGGAGGCCATGGGTTCGGTAATGACAAACAAATACGCCGAGGGATACCCGGGTAAAAGATATTATGGCGGTTGCCAGCATGTGGATGAAACCGAGCAACTGGCCATCGACAGGTTAAAAGAGTTGTTTGGTGCTGAGTGGGCCAATGTTCAGCCACACTCAGGAGCTCAGGCCAATATGGCTGTATTTCTCACTTTGCTTAATCCCGGTGATAAATTTATGGGACTGGACCTTTCACATGGAGGTCATCTTTCGCACGGTTCGGCGGTAAATTCATCAGGAATTCTGTATCAGCCCATTGCATACGAAGTAGATGAAGAAACCGGACGTGTTGATTATGATAAAATGGAAGAAACAGCCCTGCGTGAAAAGCCGAAATTGATTTTGGCAGGTGCCTCAGCCTATTCCCGCGATTGGGATTATAAACGAATGCGTGAGATTGCTGATAAAATTGGCGCATTTCTGATGGCTGATATTGCTCATCCTGCCGGATTGATCGCTGTTGGACTTTTAAACGATCCGTTGAAGTATTGTCATGTGGTAACCTCAACAACCCATAAAACCCTGCGCGGACCGCGGGGTGGAATCATCATGATGGGACGTGATTTTGATAATCCTTTTGGTAAAACAACACCAAAGGGAGTGATCCGTTCCATGTCATCCTTATTTGACTCAGGTGTATTTCCGGGCATACAGGGCGGACCATTGGAGCACGTAATTGCTGCCAAAGCCGTTGCTTTTGGTGAAGCGTTAACGAAAGAGTATAAAAACTACATGAAACAGGTTAAGAAAAATGCAGAGGTGATGTCGCAGGCTTTTGTTGATAAAGGCTATAACGTTATTTCAGATGGAACTGACAACCACCTCATGCTCATCGACCTGCGAAATAAATTCCCGGAAATCACCGGCAGGAAAGTGGAGAATACCCTTGTTTTGGCCGACATTACCGTGAATAAAAACATGGTTCCATTCGATAGCCGGTCACCCTTCCAAACATCCGGGTTAAGGGTTGGAACCCCAGCAGTAACCACTCGTGGATTAAAAGAAGAACACATGCCTGTTATTGTTGACTTTATTGATCAGGTTATATCTGATATCGACAATGAAGATCTGATTGAAAAAGTGAAAAAGCAGGTGAATGAAATGATGGGAGAGTTCCCGATGTTTGCAGATTAAGCTAATATTTTGAAAATTAAAAGGCCTCAATTTGAGGCCTTTTTAATTTTTATCTATTTCATTTTTCCCGGATCAAGATCAGCTTTTCACTTTCAATCGAAAGCCACTGTTTTTCACCTTTGATAAAAACAGTGCCATTTTTATGAGCATGGTAAACTATTGGAATGCCAATATCTACAGTAAGTTCATATGATTCCGGAAAATCCACAATGGACTTGATCACTCCTTCAAAACAATTATCGGATTCGGTTTTAATTCCAGATAAATGAATGGATTCATTTGGAATTACTACCTGTTGCGCATGTTGGTCAAATAAATTAACCGATAGGGAAACTTTCTCATTTAAAATTATTTCTGCGTCATTTACTTTATCAAAGACAAAAATATTGGAGAAATTAAGAAAGCGTGCTACGAATTCATTTTTTGGTTCCGAAAAAATTTCATTGGGTTTACCGATCTGTATTATTTCACCGTTTTCCATAAATGCAATTCGATCAGCCAACCGAATTGCCTCCTCCAGGTCATGGGTGATATGTATGATGGTTATTCCGGTTTGATTAATTTTTTTTAGCAAATTCATTAACTCTCCCCGAAGTTGAATATCAATCGAAGAGAGAGGCTCATCCAAAAGCAGGTATTGAGGCTGTGAGATCATGGCCCGGGCAAGGGAAACACGTTGTATTTCACCACCTGATAAGGTTGAAACTTCGCGATTAAGAAGGTGGTTGATATTCAGTGATGAAGTTATTTCGTTGATTTTTTTATGTAAAATATTCGCCTGGAGTTTTCTACTTCTGAGTGAATAGCCGATATTTTTTTCAACCGACAAATTTGGAAACAATGTGTTGTCCTGGAAAACCAGCCCAAGACCTCTTTTATTAACTGCGGCTCGGGTTATATTTGTGTCATCAATTATAACAGAACCATTTTGGACAGGGTAAATTCCTGCAAGCACTTCAAATAAAATGGACTTTCCTGCTCCGCTTGGGCCAAGTAACACGAAATATTCGCCTTTTTCAATTTTAAGGTTAATTTGCTTCAGTTCGAATGAGCCCACCTTTGCCGATACATTTTCGATTTTAATCATTCGACTTGAAAGGTTTTAGGGTGAGCATTCTGAAAAGAACAAAAAACAACAGGCAAATTGCTATGAAAATAACAGAAACCGGTTGGGCATATTTTAATCCAAATTGGGTAAAGCGCTCATAGATCAGCACCGGGGTAATCATGGGGTGATAAGCAATGATAATGACAGCACCAAATTCACTCATTCCTCTTCCGAACATCATCACCAGGCCCGATACAATATGTCGCCATGCAAGGGGAAGGGAGATGGATAAAAACACCCTGCCCGGTGAAGCTCCTAAATTTTGGGCTGCAAATTCATAACGTTTTGGAACACTTAAAAAGCCATCCCGGGCAGCATTGATCAAAAACGGAACACTCACAAAAGCCATGGCCAGGGCTATCCCAACAGGATGTCCGATTAGATCAAATCCAAAAAATCCTGCTGTTTTGCCCAATAAGGAATCTCGTGAAATAAAACCGAGCAACGCAATTCCCGCAGCAGAATGGGGTATCACTATAGGAAGATCGATCAGGGCCGTAATTAACTTTTTACCAAAAAAATCCTTTCGGGCCAAAAGCAAGGCAAGAGGAATTGCAAGAATTGCAAAAAATAATGTTCCGGCAAATGAAATTCCAATGGTTAGTCCTATACTATTTTGAACTTCTTTATCCGAAAGCGTTTCAAAAAGTGAGCTGGAGGTGCTTTGCAGGAAAAGATTTAAAAGCGGAGCTATGATAAACATCAACGCGAATCCCCCGGCAAAAACAATGAGGATATAAAAAATGCTGATATTATTACCGCTTTTCAGCATTAATTTTCCGCATCGAGATAGATACCTGCAATTGATTTAATGGCTCTGTCGGAAAAGAAGTCGCCGGCAGGATATAACCTGAACAAACCTCCATTGCCATCTCCATGATAGATCAGCAATACTTCCGATTGATCGTTTCGGTTCATGATTTCGCTAAAAGTATAAACTACCCGGTATCCATCGTCGGCAACTATGAGCACGAGGCCTTTTTGAATATTATCTGTTGTGATACCAGTAAATGTTTTCAGATGATCCATCAAACGTGTGCCGGTAAATGGTGTGGTGCTGTGAATGCCCCGTCCTCTGCCATAGAAGATACTTTCATAATGCATTTCCTGCATGTTTTCAGTATCCTGATCGAGTGAAAATTGTAGCTCATCATTTTTAAAAAAGTCAACTTTTTCTGAAAAAAGAGGTTTCTTCCCTTTGATTGTTTCAAAAGATCGGGGGTAAGATTTGATGGTGATTTTTGAAGGCGCCAAAATATTTCTTTCTGTGATCAGATCCGAACCAATTACAAGTTTGCTTTTTTCGGGAAGTGGCCACAGGTCGTTGGTTTTGGAAGGAACTATGCGCATTACTTGTTTGGCAATTATAACTTCATGCAAGTGATTTGGGTAATAAATTTCTCCCCAGCTCACCACTACCTTTTCGTTTGCTTCATTTTCAATCTCAACATACAAATCAATAATTGGCTCAAATTCATCCTGGTTAGCTTTATGCAAGATAAAATTGTTTAAAAGATCGAGCAAAGAGTAGCCGTCGTAACGATAAGCGCCAACGAACTTATTACCATCTTCTGCTAATACTGCCTCCTTAACAATGATGGTATGCAACGGTAAACCACTCAAATCAACTACACCCGGATTTGAAACTTCACCACCAACGCTTATTTCATTCAAAGGTAGCTCATGGGTTTCGGCGTTGTCGTAAAAATAATTGGTGGCATCTGTGGTATCAGCCGGTGGAAACTGGGTTTGTTCAGCTATAGCAGTTTTTTCAGCATTTTGCTGACATGAAGCCATGATAAACATGGTTAAGGATAAAATGATTGAAAGTTTTTTCATTACCTGTCAGTTTTTGATAATTCTTTAAATATTTTGTTTGGTATGTATTTCCGGTATTCGTCAGGAACCCTGGCCATACTTTGCTGCCCGTTTTGTTCCATGATCTTTTGGCCTTGTTCGGGGTTGAGCATAAAAGTTGCAAATTGTTCGGCTAATTCCGTGTTTGGAGCATCCTTTAAAATCGTAAAAGCATAAATCATGGGCTCACCGGTTTTATGTGCGGTTGAGCCTGGAACTTTTCCGGTGATTTCAACACTTGCATTTTTATAAAAATCAGTGAATTCGGGATTGCCCAAATTTATTTCATCAGGCAAATCGAGTACCTTTAAATGATGCTGAATAGCGACAGATTTGTAAATAAAAATATAATCGATCACATTTGATTCAAGCAATGCAAGGAGATCCACTTCTTTGGGCCTAATGTAATTGATATCCTTGCTCAGAAAACCGGAGTAAAGGTTAGCTTCATTGAGATATAATTCTGCCAGTTCAAACAGCATAATGGTGCGATATCCGCAGGGATCAAGATCAGGATTTGAACGACCAAAAGTTACCGAATCAGCAAGTAAAATCTTAACCCAGTTTTCAGCATTGATCACGGAAGCTGCCTTTGAATTTTCCGTATAAGCAATACACATTTCGTTGGTGGCAAAATCAATAAACCAGTTTGTGTATTCCGGAATGAGCATCTCCTGAATAACTGTATAATCCGACGAAGCCATGATATCACAGGGTTTATGAAGTTCTGTAATTTTTCTGGCACATTCTCTGCTACCCGCAGCTTCCAGTAAAATTTGGGAGCCGGGGTTATTCTGTTCGAATTGAGAAACCATTTCCTGCAAAGGCTTACTCAAGCTGCCGGCATGAAATACAATCAAAGTACTTTTATCCTGCTTCGAATTACAGGATAATGCTGCTGAAAGTATTAAAACACCAAAAATAAATTTTGAAATAAGGTGTAACGTTTTCATGATGATTTTTTGGATTGGCATACAGGAACCAATCCCTTGCAATAATACAGCTTTTTTACGTGCTATTGTTAGGCAGCCGTCGAATTTTAAAGTATGAAACCGGGTTAAAATTTTGGATAAGCTTTGCTACTTTTGTAAAAAATGAAAAATTATGGGCTCCAAATTATTATCAGAGGAAATTAAATTCAATTACAAAATTTGGCTCTCAACTGCAGATGATAAGGGGATCCTGGGCGATGGGAAATGGCAGATACTCAAAGCCATTGAGCAGCATGGATCGCTGGTGGCAGCCACAAAAGCGCTGGGCATCACGTATCGGCGTACCTGGGGCGATTTGAAGAAAATTGAAGAGATGGTTGGATTTGCAATTTTAGATAAAGAACGGGGAGGTAAAGATGGCGGTAAATCAAGCTTAACTCCTGAGGGCAAGCGGCTGGTGGAAGCATTTGATCAGTTTCATGTAAAAATGGATCAACATATGGAAGCGGCTTTCATTGAATTCCGAAAATATGTTAACGCTGAAAAATAGTGTATGAAAAGGGGCATGAAATGGTTTGTGACAGCTGGTGTGATTGTTTTTAGTATGGTGATCGCCATGCTTATTTTTATGCCTTCATTTCTTTCGTATCAAAAAACAGTTGATAGTGATAATATTATCATTGAGTCATGGATATCGGCAAGAGAAATAGAACAGGCAATTACGGGTAACCTCGTAAAAAATGATTCTCATTTTTATCTCACAGGGTTTGATTATCCCGATAAAATTCCATTAAGCGAATCAGAGATGGGCCGAAACCATAATGTGAGACGTTATGATCGTGGGATAGCGCTATGGACAAATGGTTCACTCGAAATTAAAATACCTGGCGGCGTTAATCTTAACCTCACCGACTCCATGCAACTTGATTTAAAATTGTCAGGTACTGAAGTGGATGGATTTGGCCCTCATTTTAATGTTATAGTAAATGGAGAATGTCTTGGTGGAGGCTTTGCAGGAGATCAACCAAAATCATATCACTTTCTGTTTATTGCAAAAAATCAAAATGTAAAATCTATTTTTATTCGGTATAATAACGATTTCTGGACTAAAAGAGGTGACCGAAATCTTTTCGTTTCGGCTATTTCAATAAACGGAAATGAAATTGAACTTAAAAGTGACATTGTTAGAAAATGTATCGACTTATCGCTGGAAACTACAGGTTTTCACTCGCAAGCTGAAGAAATGGCTGATTACATTCATCAACTTGGTGTGCCAAAAAACAGAACTACCATCGTGGCATTCGAACCTGTGGAACATAACCAAACACTCGCCTCTGCTAAAAGCTTCCGGGATCATGTGAATGTAAATGATCTTCATTCGGTAAATATTATCACTTCCGGGCTTCATAGCCGGCGAACATGGTTTACCTATCAAAAGATCCTTCCTTCAAATGTAGAAGTCGGAGTGCATTTTTTTCCTAACGATGCACGTGACAAAGACAATTTATCTGCAAAATTTAACATGTTTTTTTATTTGATTAGCGAGTCATTTTCTTACCTGGCTAATTGGATTATTCTACATTTGCAGCC
>Ga0116152_10000925_pt1 | contig 24141 bp, 18 predicted proteins | sample AD_UKC119_MetaG_FD_89894 | JGI IMG/M metagenome (GOLD analysis project Ga0116152, IMG submission 89894) | Active sludge microbial communities of municipal wastewater-treating anaerobic digesters from Hong Kong - AD_UKC119_MetaG | ecosystem: Engineered > Bioreactor > Anaerobic > Digestate...
CGCGTTGTCGAGGAAGACGCTCGCCACGCCCGCCGGTGTCACACGATAGATCTTCGTGGACCGGCTGTCCGTGACGTAGGCGTTTCCATCTCCGTCGGCCGTGCAGTCGTTGGCCATGTGGCTGCCGGCTCCGGCGACGCTGGTCAGATCAACCAGGGCGATGCGCGAACCGTCGTCGGCGCTGTAGATGCCCAGCCCCGGCGCCCCGGACGCGAGCCGGCAGCAGACGAGCAGCCGGCGATCATCCAGATGCAGCCCAACCGATGACGCCAACTCGTCGTCATTGGTCAGGACCGAGACACTCCCGTCGTCGGTCACGGCGACGACATTTCCCGACGACAGCGAGCCGAGCAGAAAGCGGCACAGCGTGGGATCGAATTCGACGCCTTCGGGCACGAGGTTTTCCGAGGCGACGGAGACGGAGTCGGGGCCCTCGGCGCAGCCGATCGTCACAACCGTTGTCGCGCTGACGGCCAGCGGGACGCCCGTCGCCGTCGGGATCGCGGGTGTCTGCACGCAGCCCGTCGCGATCACGCCGGCGATTGTCAATGTGAGCAGGATCTCGCGATTCCGTGTTAATGTCACGTTGTTTCTCCAGGATGTGTCGGGACGATGGGACCCGTCAGTCGTTTCGAGTCAAACGCGCGACCACACTCCGGGCAGCGCGATTCCGTCAGACCACGAAGGTCGTAGCCGCAGTGTACACAGATCGGAATACCGAGCTGTACCATCTCCTCGCGAAGGCGGCGCCGATATCCATGCATGACGACAAGCCGAAAATAGAGCATCACGCCTACACCATTGCAGATACCGACGAACACGGATTTGAGAGATTCCGGCGCGGCCAGCGCTGTCCAGAGACCTCCATCTGTGATGAGGACACCGAACACGGACGCGACGCCGCAGACCAGCATGAAGTGGAGCGCCAGCCGTCCGCGGTCTCGCCACGTTTGTCGCCAGGCCCGCCTGCTCGCCTCCATCGCCAGTTCGGCTGTCGCGAACAACGCCAGTTCCGGAATGCGGTTCGAGTCGCGACGGATATCTCTCAGGAATCGGCCCATCGATAGGTCTCAGCCTGGCGTCCCGGAGGCGCCATGAGGTCGTCGTTCACTGATCGCCCCGAGATGCGGAGGCCACTGTCATCGGCTCAGGATCGACTCGCCTCTTCGCCCATTGTGATCGCATTCCCACACTCCGGACATACGCCCGACTCATTGCCTCGCAGGTCGTAGCCGCAGTGTACACAGATTGGAATGCCGAGCTGTATCATCTCCTCGCGCAGCAGACGCCGGTATCTTCCGATGACGGCGTATTGCCAGAAGAACGTCATCGCAATGCCGTTGCAGAAGCCGACGAATGCGCCGCGCAGCCAGACCGGGGCTGCGAGGGCCTTCCAGAAGCCGGAAAATGCGACAAGAAGCGCAATTCCCGTCGCGATCAGGCAACTGAAGGCCAGGTAGGCGGCGACGACGCCTTTCCGCTTCCAAAGCCGCTTTCGCGCCCGCTTGCTCGCGTCTGTCGCCGCGTCGTGAGAATCGAACAACGCGAGCTCGGGAATACGTTTGGACTGTTCACGAATGTCACGCACGCTTCGCCTCTTCGCGCATCGTAACAGCGGTACCGCACTCCGGACAGACACCGGAGGTGTTGTAATCGCAGGTCGTAGGCGCACACGTGACACAGGCCCTGTCGAGAGTGACGCCGGTAATTCAGCGCGTCGAGCGTACTGATGACCGCGGCGCCGAGAATCGCCACTGACGCGTTGAAAACGAAACCGCCGTCATCGCGACCCAGTCGGAGAAATGTCGCCACGAACAGCAACAGCGCCGCGTAGAAAAAGACAATCGCCAATAGCAGGTTCCTGCGTATCGACGCCGTCAGACGACACATCGGCCTGTACAACAGGACGCAGAAGGGCCAGGCGAACGGCATGAAAACGCCGGTTGCGCCCATCTGCGGAGTTGGGCCAATTGCCAGTGGCGGCATCGCCCTGTCAGGAGCGACGGGACAATAGCCCCACGGCGACTGCACCCACCAGCCCCAATCGCCCCATGCTCGCGTAAACGTCGCCGGCAGGATGACGTAGCCGTCCGTGATGGAGAGAAACCCGAAGTCGCCGGCGTAACAGATATTCCATCGCCGGCTGACGAACCAGAGCGAGCACGTTGCCTGCATGGCGAACGCCCATAGTGATAGTTTCCTTCGTGACTTCTTCGGCCGAGACATCTTCGATGGATTCTATGGCGATGGGGGCGCTGCGATCAATTCGCATTCCATTGCCGCATCGCTCAGGCCTTGTTGATCGTGCCATTCGATAAGTGTTACAGGGCTGGCGCCGTGGTCCCGATGGCGCCAGCTGGCGAGCGTTTGAGATCGAGAACATCTGTGATCGACCGGTCCGGATCCAGGTCATCAACCCGGGCTGTGGTTCCCGCCCCAACAATGAGGGCTGGATTCAGCCGGGCGAATCGGTTTTCGTGTCCGCCAGCGTCATGACGCATTTTGACGGTCCCGTGTCGAAGCAACTGAGGGTGAAAGTCATCGACTTGGGCGAACCAATCCAATGAGCTTTCTCCTCCGCCGTCCGACCTCCCCCGGAGAATATTGATCGACACAAAAAAGCCCCCGGGCGTTTCCGCACGGGGGCCACTTGCAATGTACTGTCATCCGATCGGCGTTCGGCCGATCGATGGGGCGGCTTACTTGCCGGGGAGGATCGCATCCTTCGCGGCCTTCGCCACGCGGAACTTCACGACCTTCTTGGCCGGAATCTTGATCGATTCGCCGGTCGCCGGGTTGCGGCCCATGCGCGCCTTGCGATGGACGAGGACCAGCTTGCCGATACCCGGCAGCGTGAAGCCGTTCTTGGCCTCCTTGTAGGCCGTCGTCATCAGCGTGTCCATGAATGCAACGACTTCCTTCCGCGTCATCTCATTCTTCTCGGCCAGATGGTTGATCAGGGCCGACTTCGTCATCGTCTTGCTGCTGCTGCTGCTCTTTGTGGCGGGCTTCTTCGTGGGCTTGCGGGCGGGCTTCTTCGTTCGGGCGGCCATGGCGCGACTCCTTCAAAACGCTCTCAAACACTTCCATCCGTGGCGGCCACACCTATTGCGGCCGTATCAACGCAAATGAATGTACCACTCCTTTCGGCGAATTCACGCGAAACCCCATACTATTTGGCCCGTTTTTCGCAAAAAAGTTGCGAAACTCCCCGCCAATCGACCCGTTTTGCGCCGAATGACCGTGATTCCCCCTGTTTTGCAGGGGTTTCATCGCTTTCGACGGTAGACCCACGCCACTTCGAGCGGGCGCGATGCGCCGCCGCGAACCACCGTGAAGACCTTCTCGAAGTTCGCTTCGAGCGTCGCCATGTCCGGGTGATCCGGCGACCGATCGCCGTAGCCGAGCAGGTTGTTGATGTGCAGCAGCACGAAGTCCGCCCCGACGATCGACGGCAATGGGGGGACTTCGTCCGACGCCTCCGTCACGCCCCGCGACACGAACTGGAACGATCGATCCGGATCCAGAAGTTCCCGGATGATCCGATCCTCCCAGAGGAAGCTCTGGACCCGATCTCCCTCCTGGATCTGGTCCGACGTGTTGCACCAGTGGATCAGTGACACGACGCCGTCGCTGGGTGTCTGAATCACGTTCCGGTACCCACGGGACTCGGCGCCCAGCCAGCGATCGCCGATCGTCTGATACCCGAAGACGTGGTAATCGGGATGGATGGCCCGAGACTCCATCGCCAGGTTGCCCAGCCCCACGGCCACGAGCGCCGTCGAGAAGATCCCGTAGCCTGGGCCCAGCGAATAGCAGTACCGCACGGTCCCGACGGCGAACGCCGCCGTCAGGATCATCAGGGCCGGGTAAATCGGCATGAGGTAGAACGTCTGCCGAAGCGGCAGGAAGCAGAGCAGGGGGATGTAAAAGAGGACGGCAAACAGGCAGGGGCGCCATCGGCCTTCCGATCGCTCACTGGTCATCGCCTGCACGATTGCCAGCGCCGTCGCGACGCCGACAGGGATCGTTCCCTTGATGAAGATGATCCCGGCGTACAGCCGCAGATGATCGGCCCAGAGCGCCAGCGGCAGTCGATGGTCCCAGTGGATCGCCCGGGCAAGGATCGACTTGGCAATCTCAGGTTGCAGAAGGTGGACAGGCGTCAGCACGAAGACGCTGGCGCCCGTGAAGAGCAACAGGTGTCGGAAGCGGACCGATCGGGCGGAGGCGATGACACCGCGCGACACGGTAAAGCCGACGGCGCCGATCCAGGCCAGCAGCAGGATGACCCAGAGCATCGTCGCCAGCGTTCCGGCCAGATCGCCGACCCAGGCCGTCCCCTCCAGCTTTGGAGGATGCGCGTGGGCGAACGCGAGCAGGTACGTCGCGCCGATGATGACCCACAGGGCCAGCAGCCACTTCCGAAGTCGATCGACATCCCGAGGATCGCGCTTGAACGTGATCGTCGGTTCCGAATACGTCGTGGCGCTGAGGAACGCAAACGCCACGATCAGGAAGAGACCGAAGAGCTTGGCGCCGATCGCCAGGGCCAGCGTGATACCGGCGAGTGTCCAGCGTCCCGCGGTCGGCCGCTTGAGATACCAGACGTACGCAAGCAGCGCGATGGTGCAGAAACAGGAGGCGAAGATATCGCCTTCTGTCATGGCGATCCGCGCAAAGGCGAGGAAATACGGGGCCAGGCTCAGCAGGCACGCCGTCAACAGCGCCGTCCAGGCGTCGAACAGCATCGCCGCGAGCGCGGCCGCCGCCAGGATGGTGACAACGGCCGCCATGACACTGACAAAGCGCGCGCCGTCATAGCCCGTCCAGCCGAAGAGGTTCGCGGCGATCGCCGTGCCCATCATCGGGAGACGCATCTGCGTTGGATCGATCGGGTCGCCGCCGCGAAGCGGCGCCTCCCGCAGGTCATTGGCGATCTGAAGGTCGACGGCCTCGTCCCACAGTGTTTCGACACCGCCCGCCGCCGACCAGATCATGACGCCGGCGTAAATGGCGACCGGCAGCGCGAGCGCAACGCCCAACGCGACAGTCATCGGAGTGGATTGGCGTGGGAAGCCTTCGGACACGAATCATTCGTCCGCCGATTGACGTTAGGGCCTTGATGCGATGGCCTGAGCCAGCGGCTGAACGACGAGGGGGACAATCCTCGACTCGGCCCAGTCGAACGCCGTTGATAAAAGCGTGTGATGCGCCTGTTCGAGCGTCTCCCCATGACGAACGCCCCAGAATCGTCGAAGCGTCAGGAAGACGGTGAGGGGCTGGGGATCGAATCCGCCGGTCCGGACCTCGAACGTCGAGGTGCGGCTCTTGATCTCCAGGTAGGCCTGCGTGTCGCAGGCTTCATTCAGCGCGACGCCAAAGAAAGGCTGGGCGTCAATCGTCTGAAAGACGTCGGGATGCCCGAGCAGGCCCGCGATGGGGCTGTCGGCGAAGAAGGTCTCGGCGATCAACTGATCGTGATTGCCCCGATACTCAAGATCAAAACCGAGGACGACCTCGAGATGATCGTAGTCGAGCTCCCCAAGCGTCAGATGATAGGGGGCCATCTTGAGGACGACGGCGCCGAGTCGGCCGGCGTCGTGAAGCGTGGCGGGATTGTGCTGGCCCATTCGGATCGAGCCTTCGTCGATCCGCAACCATCGTCGCGTGTGATGATCGATTTCGTCCTCTTCCAGGACCAGCCCCGAATCCTCGCGGCGGCGCATCCTTGTCATCGCCGGGAATTCGCGTCGAACGCTGTCGAAGAAGTGCAGGACCGTCTCGCGTTCCGGCGTCAGGTCCAGTTTCAGGAACAGCCTTGAGGCCAGATGGAAGTCGTCGCAATGGGCGCCAAATGACAGGCTCATGCCGGGGCTCCTCCATGGTCCGACGCTCTGTACTCTTAACCAGCTAAGCGCATTATGGGGCCCGGCCAGCCCCCGTTCAACAGTTTGAACCTGAATTCTGTGTCACGATGAATGCCAAAATGCGCTACAGGAACCCGCGCGTGATGGTGTAGAAGTACAACACGCTCCATCCCAGCGAGATCAGCGCGAACCCCTGGCGGCGACCGCCAGTCGTCTCCGGCGCCACGGCAATGAGCCAGATCAGGATGAAGTCCAGGCTGTAACGGTACATCCCCGGCTGCCCGATCACGGGGCCGTGATAGAAGAGATGTGCGACGAGAATCGGAACGGTCGACAGCATGAGCCATCGCCGTTGTGGATCGGCCCACCACTTCCGAGTGTCAATCAACGTCAGCAGCAGCAGGGGCGTGGCGAACCAGATCGCGTTTCCACCCTTGTTCCCCTCGATCCTCAGGCCCTCATGTGTGAATTCCACGCTGGGGAGATCGAGGAACATCGAAAAGAAGTGCCCGGGAACGAAGCGGGGTGAAAAAACCGTCAGCTTGCCGTCCGCGTCATAAACCCCCAGCGTGCTGTCCGGATCCCCTTCGGGCTCGAAAATGTATCGATAGCCCGTCTGAAAGGGCGAATCGAATTTGGCCCAGTTCAGCCCCATCGGTACGGCGAGCGCGATCAACAGGGGGACGCCCGCCTGTACGAGCGCCTTGCCTCGCCGCTCGCTTCGCCACGCCAGAACAATGACCGCCATGGCGTACGCGAGTGTCGTCTGTCGGCACCACGAGGCAATGATGACACCGATCCCCGCCAGCCAGAATCGAGGCTTCCCCAGCAGACCGGCCGCGACCAGCGCGATTCCCGTGTTCGCCAGAATGAGCTGCAGCGAGTAGATCCACGCCCGGTGCATCCCGGTCGCCACGGTCCACATGCAGGTGCCCGCAAACAAATGAAACGCCAGCGTGGCCGCCCACGCCGGACGGATCCCCGTCCTTCGAAAGGCCCAGTACACCACCAGCGGCAGCGGTATCGATATGAGCAGGTTCGTGACCAGCGGGTACATGACCGGCGGGCCGCCGATCGCCCAGATCTGGAACGAGTAGAACGCAAAACAGAGAATCGGCCACAGCGGCGGGAAGACGTTGAAGTACCGGCCGTTGTAGTGAGCGACATCCGTGTTCGGCGCCGGCAGGTCGAGCCTCCCGTCGACCCAGCACAGACCTTCGCTCGACGCCGGGTTCTGCTCCGGACTCATCGACCAGGCGCTGAATCGCACGTTGGGGCCCAGCGTCACAATGCACGCGATATAGAGCGCGGCGATCGAGATCACGCGTTCGTGGCGGACGAGTATGGACTCGGGCCGGGCCGTCGGCTTGAGAGCGTCTTCACTCATGCGAGGGAACTGTAGGGGCCGGCGTCCAAGTTGCAAAAGCCGCGGGACGCGTTCGGTGACCTTCGAGATGGAATGCGTGACGGCGGCGGCGGCGCGCAGTCGACGTTGCGCCCGGGCGCCCTCCATGGTGTTGCGACGGAAATCCAACGATTGTATTGAGACTGAGTCTCAATTAGGGTTGACGACGGGCGTGGCGCAGGTAACATTCGCTGACATCAATCCAACGGATTGAGGCGAAAATGAATGAGAATCCCGCCATTTTCAGCAAGACGGCCTGGCGCACCGCATGGGGCGCGGTCCTGTTGCTGCACCTGCCGATCGCCTTCCGCGTCTTCGAGCGCTTCACTGAATCGGGCGCCGGCGGTTCGGGTCTGCTGCTCCTCATTGTTACGATTTCCCTGTTCGCATTCGAAATCGCGGCGTGTCCGCTCTATCGGATCTGCTCAGGCAAACGACGACTCATCGCGCTCATTCTGGTGATCGCCGTGCTCCACGCCGGCGCCATTGATGGCTCAGTGGCCTTCGACTGGGCCGAGCTCGTGTCGAGTCTTGTCCTCACGCTCGTGGCGTTGATCGCCGTCATCATGGGCCGAGGCGAAGTCATCAAAGATCCGCAGTCGGCGGTTTCCCAGACTCTGGATCGCATACATCGTCGGCGTCGGATCGTCCCGACACGATCGATATCTTTCCTGACGGCCGTTCCGGCCAATGCGCCACCCGTCGGCGGCTGACACCGATCGAGCGCCCAGGCCTCTGAATCCCGGACATCCTTCGCAATGATGGCGCGAGTCTGACGTCGACGCCCAGGGTCCGGACCGCTCGATTGACAACTCCTGTTTGGCGACGTCGCCCGCGACGAATCCGCGGGGCGACGGCGCGGGACTCAGAGTGCCTCCCGCAACGCCACATCCCACGATCACAACGCCAGTCCTGACTGTCGCCGATTGAGCTTTGCATTCGCTGTCGCGGCTTTGACTGGCAGTCCAATGATGAGTTCGAACCTTGCGCGCCGGGTGGCCTCCGCACTGAACGGACTCGCAATCCCGACATGCGGCGGCGCCGACGTTTTCGCGAACCGTCAGCGCCACGCCGCCCGGCGCCCACTTTGAGGGGAGCGACTCACTGCGACTTTGCCATTCTTCCACGCAAGACGAAATCCCTCTGTCAATCAAGCAGTGTTTTTTTGCATCGACTCAACTTCCCCTTAACAGGAGGGCATTTGAATGCCTGTGTACTCGCAATTCATGCGAACCCTCTTCGTCGCAGCCGCTGTTTCCTTTGTCGTCGTGTCGACCGCCGGCGCGGCGATCGTTCCCTACACGGAACATTTCAACGCCGACGCCGCCAACTGGTACAACGCCACGTCGACCGCCACGGTCGACTGGGAATCCACAGGTGGCCCCGACGGTTCCGGCCACGTATCAACGACCTACGATCCCTCGGGCGCCGTTGAAGGAAATACCCCCGTCCTCTTCCGCGCGCAGGATGAGTTTGGCTCCAGCGGAAACGCCTTCGTCGGCGACTACATCGCCGAGGGCGTGACGCAGTTCTCGGCCTGGGTGCGGCACGACGCGTCGGTTCCGCTGAATTTCTTTGTCCGATTCTCAACGCCGATCAGCTTCCCGGGCGCCGTCGCCGTGGATTTCACGCCCGTCCAGCCGAATCAGTGGACGCTGATCTCCTTCTCGATCGACGCAGCCAATCCGCAGTTTGTCTCCTTTGAGGGGTCGAATTTCAACGCGGTCTTCTCCAACGTCGGTCACATCCAGGCCGGTCCCTCGATTCCCGCTGAACTCGCCGGAACAACGGACCTCGTAACCATTGATTTCGACGAGGTGTCGATTACGCCGGAGCCGGCGTCGGCCCTGTATGTCGGCGCGATCGCCATCGCGGCTGGCGTCCGCCGTCGCCGTCGCGGCGCCTGATCTCCCACGCCTGCGGACGTGGGTCGTCACGCGCACGCGATGGCGGCCCGCGTCCGTCCCCCTTGGCCTGAACCTGATTCAGGCGACGGAGACCAATCCATGTCAGGTAACAGCAATCACGCGGAGATCCGCCTCGCGCGATGTTCGCACGGAACGTACCACATGTGTCTGAACGGCGTCACGGTTCATCTCAGCGAGGCCCAGCTCGTTGGGATCCGACGTGTGATCGACGACGCGGCGCGCCATCACGCGACGCTCCGGCGCAGCCTGCTGCGCTCGGATCGCTTCGCTCCGCGCGACGAGGATCACCAAAACAACTAAGCGCATCGGATGCATGCAAGGAGACGCATCATGAAATTCGCACGACTCGCGACCTGCCTGGTCGCGCTTTCCGCCGGCGCAGCGGCCGCCGCCGACATCCTCTTCGAAACCCCCAGCGATGATCGCTGGCATTACCCCTTCAACTTCACGCCCGGATCGAGGGGCCAGGCGTCGATCTTCGGCGCCGTGTTTGAGAATTTCAATGACCGGGACGCGTGTGTCATTCTCGCATGGGACACAAGCGAATTGATCCCGGCCGGTCAGGGCGCCGAGGCGTACGAGATCGAGGCCATTCACGTCACGATCACCAATCAGGCCAACGCGTTTGTCGGGCCCGCCTGGGCGCCCGATACGACGGTCGACGAGTGGTACACCTACGACGCCAATGGCGACGGACTGCTCAACGCCGATGGCGTCGATCGCGGCGAGCCCGGAGATACCGACGGTGAAAGCGATGACGCAGATCCGGGTCGGCCCATCGAGCTCTTCGGCGCCGCCTTCGAACCCAACGGACTCTTCGACGAATCGACATGGACCGAGTCGTCGTTTTTCTTCGGCGGGAACGGCGACGGTGACATACCGCGCAATCCATATCCGTTCGTCCACGATGAATTCGGCCATCGCCTCCATACGGAGGACTCCATCAAAGGGCTGCACAATGACGCCCTTGGCGTATTCCAATACACGCCGACGCCGTGGGCGATCGGGGTTCCGCACGGCTACACGCCGGGCGCGCAATCGACGCCATTTGACATCCACTTCGACGTCGATCTCTCCCTCGAATCCGATCAGGTACGCGCTTACTTCCAGAATCAGCTCGACCGGGGGCGCGTGATTGTCATGATCACGTCGCTGAAAGAGACGGACCTGGAGGGAACGGCGGACGGCTTTCCATCCATCTACATGAAGGAGGGACTCATCGACCCCGGCGCCAGACCGGCGTCGCTCACTGTCACATTGACGCAATGCGAGGCGCCGGGGGACGTCAACGGCGATTCCCTTGTCGATCTCCTCGACGCGTCCGCCTTCGTGGATGTCGCACTGGGCGTCAATCAGGTACCGGGCGCTCGTCAGCGCGCCGATGTCAACTGCGACGGCGCCGTCGACGGCCTCGACATTCCGGCGCTCGTTGACCTGATCCTCTGACCACCCCCCACAGGAGCGTGTCCATGATTCGCACACCTACATCGGCCAGGCGCCGGGCGTTCACACTTCTTGAACTGCTCGTCGTCATCGCCATTGTCGCGATTCTGATTTCACTGCTGCTTCCGGCGCTGAGCAGCGCGCGGGAAGCGAGCCGAAAACTGGTCTGTCGCAACAACCTTCGGAACATCTGGTCAGGCGTCTGGATGTACGCGCTGTCCTGGGATGATCGAATGCCCTTCGCGGAAGACGTGAACATCACGGATCCCGACGCCGATCCCTTCGATCCGTCCTATCCGACAACGGTCGGCGTGGTACTGCAGAGCTATGTGACGGAAGGAAACTGGCGATGCCCGTCGGCTGTCGCCGGATATCCGCGATCCGCCGGGCTCGGGACCTGGAAGATGACCTACGTCTTCAGCGCCGCCGGTGGAATCGGTGAAGGCGTCCCGTACGATCAACATCCCAACGCCAACACCGGTGGTGTTCTTGATCCCGCGATCAGTAACTATGTCCACTTCGACGGTCGCCCGATCAGGCTGCTCGATGGCCGGCGGTACGTCTCAGGGGGCGCCGGACTGAACAACGACAGTCGCGGTTCCTGGAGCGTTCGTCGCGCGATCATCGCGGAAGCGATCGGTGGCAGGCCCTCGCAGGGCAAGTTCCTCTACCCGCATCGCGGAAATCTCGAAGGTCGGCTGGACCTCGGCGCGGCTCGAATGCAGTTCGAGTCCAACACGAACGGCGCGTCGAAGAAGACGGGCTACCATGAACTGCATGCGAACGGAGAGACGCCGGATATCTACTTCACGCGCAATTGGTCGCCTCATTATCCGGGGTTCTGACAAAGACGTGTGATTGATATCCGTCATGCGTGATGGACCCGGCCGGACGCCGAATCCTGTGGGAGTTTGCCGCCCTGTGCGGCAATTCCCATGGGTTTTTGCTGCGTCGGGCAATCGGCTCAGATAGAATTCGCCGCAAGGACGCCGGCGTCGATGGATGATCGTTGCCGGAGTATCTTCCATGGGGTGGCCCGGCGTTTGCGCGAAGGGGGTATGCATGGCGAATGACCACGAACTGACAAGAGCGTCGCGACAGGCCGAGAAGCTCGGCGTTTCCATGGCCCATCGCCACATCTTCCTCTGCGCGGATACCGATACGGCGAAGTGCGCCAGCGCCAAGCGGATGCGACGGAGCTGGAAATACCTCAAGGAGCGTCTGAAGGAACTGAAACTGGAGGGACGCGGCATTCTGCGCACCCGGACAAGTTGCCTGGATGTCTGCAGGGCCGGACCAATCGCGATCGTGATGCCGGACGGTGTCTGGTACGGTCGCTGCTCGCCGGAAACGCTCGAGCGCATCATTCAGGAGCATCTCATTGGCGGCCGCGCCGTGGAGGAATTTGTCATTGCGCGAATGCCTGAAGCCGACGGTCTCACAGCGGAGCAGTCGGCGCGCGGCGTGTCACTCCGCGTGATCGGTGACACGCCCTAGCGAGATACGCGGAGCGCGGCGCAAGGCGCTGCGTGGCTGGCGGTTGAAGACAGCCGATTGCCGGAGGCGCCAGATTTGCGAGGGTTTGCGCCCGTTTGCGGGGGGGGCGGCGCGGTATCCGGCGAATCGGACGATCCGCCCGATCGAATGGGCGCAAGAAAAGCGCCGGTTCGTGGCCAAACCGGCGCGGCAAACGATGTGAATCCGGCGCGTCGCGTGTCGGCAAGAAAGCCGACGCCACGTCGACGCGCGGCGAGTGTCATTGCAAAAGGGTCGTCGTCTACCGCCGGCGCTCGACGACCCCACCCGGACAAGTTTCCGGTTTGTCGCGGCTGTAGCAGTACAAGTCGCGCGGACGTATCTCATGCTCGCGTTTGTTATGGACGCCGTCGCCTTCGAGCTGGACGGCGTAGCCCATGCCGAGCATGCCGACAATGGCGCCTTTTCGCCAGGCCCCCTCGAGATCGGCGACCCAGACCAGATCGCCCGGAACCATCCAATCACGTCGCAGGTCATTGAGAAACATGGTGATTCTCCCTTCTGCAAGAAGAACCTTTCATCCAATTCAACGCGCGCCGATGCCCCCGGACAAGGTCGTATATGGACAATCTGCGGACATATCAGGACGCGGGGCAAGGAGTCATATGACAGGGAGGCCGTGAGGCGGATCGCGTCCGGGAATTGGGGCGGGATTGGATGTGCGAGCGGGGGCCACGGGCAATCGACGTCAGTCGCATTTCGCCTCGACGGGCCGACGCGCCCACTCGCAGCACTTCTCGATCAGCACCGTCTTGTCGATCGGCTTGGTCGTGTAGTCGTTGCAGCCGGCGGCGAGGCACTTGTCACGATCTCCGCGCATCGCATGGGCCGTCAGCGCGATGATTGGCGTCCGAAAGCCCGCGGCCCGAAGCCTGCGGGTTGCGGAATATCCGTCGAGTTCCGGCATCTGCATGTCCATCAGCACGATGTCGAAGTCGGCGCCGGCCGGCTGGGCCTCAACCGTCTCGATGGCGATGCGACCGTTGCCGGCGATCGTGAGTTCGGCCCCGGCCTTCCTGAGGTGATGGGCGATGAGCCGCTGGTTGTCGGGGCCGTCTTCGGCAAGAAGAATCCGCAGTCCGTCCAGGCGCATCGGCGATTCATCCGCGCGGGCTTCGCGCGGGTTGTCGGCGTCGACCTGATAAGTGGCGATTTCGTTGCCCGGATGGATCATTCGAACGTCATCCAGGGCGCCCGTCGAGATTCGCACGCTGAAGGTGCTGCCTTGTCCGACTCGCGATTCGACGTCGATTTCACCGCCAAGCATCTGCGCGAGCGCGTTGGAAATTCGCAGACCGAGACCTGTTCCGCCGAACTTCCGGGAGACGGATCCGTCGGCCTGGGTGAAGGCGTCAAATCGCCGAATCGTACTGACCTGTTCGGGAGTCATGCCCATACCGGAGTCGGATACCTGGAAATGGATCTGACAAAGATCGGGCAGGCAGCGGACATCGAGTTTGACGGCGCCGGCCTCCGTGAACTTGATGGCGTTGCCGACCAGGTTGAGCAGGATCTGACGCAGGCGCGTCGGATCCGAGTGGATTCGTTCGGGAATCGGGGTCTCGTTGCGGACGACGAGCGAAATGCCCTTTTCGAAGGCCTTGGGCTGCATGAGCGACGCGACTTCGGCGACGATCTGGGTCGGGCTCGTGTTGATCCGCTCGACTTCCATCTTGCCCGCCTCGATCTTCGACATGTCCAGGATGTCATTGATGATCTGGAGCAGGTGGGATCCGTTCCGACGAATCGTCTGGATCGCATCCAGCTTGTCGCGATTGGGAAGGTCCTCTTCCAGCAGCGAGTCGGCGAAGCCCAGAATGGCCGTCATGGGCGTTCGGATCTCGTGGCTCATGTTGGCAAGGAACTCACTCTTGGACCGGTTGGCGGCCTGCGCGTCGTGTGTCGCGACCTGCAGTCTGTCAAACGTCGACTCGAGTTCGGCGTTCCGATAGCGCAGTTCGAGTTCCGACTTCTTTCCCATCTGGGCGATTCGCCACGCGATCATCAGGAAGGAGGCGAAAATGACGACGCCCGCCGTGATGGAGTCAATCCAGGTGCCGTGCAGCAGTGTCTCCGTTCGGAGCGACGTGACGTTCTTTGCCATCAGCATCAGCTGGTCGAGTGACTGTTCCGCGGCAAGGCAGCCGCTCAGATTGTGTCCCGCCTCGTCGTGAAGATCCCGGCCGACGGACGCAAGTTCGAGCTTGCGCTGCTGGAGCACATAGAGTCCGTCGTCGCCGACGATCAGAGTTTGATGGGTTGCGTCGTCCCTCGACCCCTGCCCGAATATGGCCTGCTGGATAGCGTTGGCAATGGCTGACAGCTCCGAGCCATTCTCCTGATCTACGCGCGCCGTCGCGCGATGCAGACGGCTGAGCGTCTGCCTGAATTCGTTGTCCTTCATGCTGACGAGATCGTCGATGGTCGCCGCAGTGAAAAGCCGATGGACGAGAATCTCCAGATCGCTCAGCTCGGCGTTCAGGATCCTGAATCCGCCATCCGTGCTGAAATCCTCGACGAATTTCACGGCGAGCCGGCTGGTGTCGGCGCCCGCGTCGGCGTTTCGGTACTTCCGCAGCAGCGCTTCACGCGTCAATCGATGTCGGCCGCTGAGCTTTTGTGTCGCCGTCTGAAGTCTGGCAAGATCCGCCTGAACGGATTCCCAGGAGGATTTCAACTGGTCGTGCGTCTGGTGCGCCTTCGCGTGATTGCGATCCAGCCGCTCGTAGATGTCCATCAGCGCGACAATGTCGATTCGCATATCCACGATGGGTTTTTCGCGATCCGTCGAATCGAGCCCCAGATTCTCGAAGGCGATGTTGCAGGCGTCGAGCGCGGCGAGCAGTACCTTCGGGTCCTTGATCGCCGTGTGCTCTCGAATCTCGTGCGGAAGAAAGAACTGTTCCAGGTCGCGAAAAACAGACTCGCGAATGGACCCCAGGTTGCGCAGGGCGGCCGTCGCCTGCGCTTCGGCCTCCTTCAGGGCGTTGCGCTGGTTTCGGATTCGCGACAGCGCGCGATACTCCAGGCCGTGCGTCATCAGGCCGGCGGCGAGGCCCAGGCCCGCCAGCAGCCAGACGAGTCGCGAGATACCGCTCTTCTTGTTAATTGCCTTTTTTCGCATTCCCTCGCCGATTCAGCTGTCTGCAGGATTTCAGTTCATTCCAGTCGAACGGTTCGATTTTTCCATTGCGAATGACTGTCGGCCAGACACCATGGCTCGCCTGATGATTCAGGGGGCCGATGTCGAGTTCGACGCCGAGTCCGATGTCAAAAGTTCCCAGCAGATGGAACGAGTCGATGAGACTTTCACGTGTCAATGGTCGGTTCTGGTTCTCGATCGCGCGAAGCAGAATCCGACCGACAATGTACCCCTTGAACGAGCCGAAGGTCGGTGTGCGCTGTTCGTCAAGCAGCTGAATCGCCTGTCGATATTCCCTCGCGATCGGCGTGTCCGAATCGAAGTGTGGTACGACCTGCGTGACTACGACGCCGTCACCAGCCTTGCCGAGGGCGACGGCGAGCGGTTCCGCCCCGACAAAGGAGACGTTGAGGAAGATCGGGTCAAACTCGTATTCGTGGCTCAATTCGATGAATCGAGCACAGGGTTGGTAGGCGCCGACCATGATGACGGCTTCGATTGGCGTCTTGGCGCCAATGATATCCGCGAGACCGTTCTCGACGGCGTCTGTGTTTCGTTCGTAACGTCCGTGGGCGACCCAGACATCATCGCGCAGTCCGTGTTTCTTCATGGCCTCGATGGCGCCCGTGAATCCGGCGTCGCCGTAGGCGTCCCGTTGCGTGAAGAATCCGATCCGCTCCACGTGAACGCCGGCCTGCACGAGCGCGTCGACCATCGCGGCCGTTTCCTCGGCATAGCTCGCCCGGTAGTTGATGACGTACCGATCGGGAGGCGTCTTCCGCAGCACGCCGGCGCCCGTGAAGGCGCCGAACAGCAGCGTCCGCCTGGCGTTGGCGATCGGAATCGCCGTGACGGCTGTCGGCGTTCCGACGTTTCCAACGACGGCAAGCGCCTGATCCACGTCGATCAGCTCGCGCATGTTCGGCCCGGTGCGAGTGGGTTCATAGCCGTCGTCCAGCGCGATCAGCCGCAACGAGCGTCCGCGAATTCCGCCGGCGCGATTCGCCTCATCGAACGCGGCGGTGACGCCCGCGCGCATGTGCCTTCCGAGCTGGGCGGCGGGGCCGCTCAGCGCCGTGGACATACCGAGGACGATCGGCGCCGGTGCCGCGTCACCTTCGCCGGCGGGCAGCGCCCGATCACTGGCCGCCGCCGCTGTGACGGCGAGAAACAGGATGACTGGAAAGCGCGCTGTCAAAGGTGTGCTCCCAGGTACGAGTCCGCGTCTTCGGGGCGCTCCGCGGCGACGGGCCGACCCGGGTGGCTGACATAATGCGAGATCTTCTCAAGGAGCGCCTGACGTTCGATCGGCTTGGTTGCGTAGTCATCGCATCCCGCCGAGATGCACTTGGCGCGATCGCCGTCCATTGCGTGGGCGGTCAATGCGATGATTGGTCCCTCGTACCCCCGACGGCGCAACAGACGGGTTGCGTCATAGCCATCGAGGATCGGCATCTGCATGTCCATGAGAATGACGTCGAAGGCGCGTCCACTCGCGGCTGCGGCGAGACATTCGTCCACTGCGCTGCGCCCGTTGTCCACTTCGACGACCTCGGCGCCCGCCTTTCTCAGGATTGTGCTGATCAGCCTCCGGCTGTCGGCGCCGTCCTCGGAGAGCAGTACTCTGCCGTCAATCGTTGTTCGGGCCGGCTTTGCGGCCTTCGCATCGGTGTGATCCGCCGTCGATACGCCGATCGGCTGGTCGATGAATTCGACGTTGTCCAGCGGTCCCGTTGCGATCCGGACAGAGAACGTGCTTCCGACACCCGGCACGCTGACGACAGAGACGTCGCCTCCCAGAAGATTGGCGAGACGCCGGCTGATCATCAGGCCCAGTCCCGTTCCGCCGTAGGTGCGCGTCGTCGACGAGTCCGCCTGGCTGAAGGGCTGGAAGAGCTTTGTCAGGTGTTCGTTTGAAATTCCGATGCCCGTGTCGATCACATCGATCTGAAGCGTGGGAGTTGTCGGCGCATCAGCGGACGTGTCCGGCATGTGGCATCTCATGACGATCCGAATCCCGCCGCGATCGGTGAACTTGACGCCGTTCCCGACGAGATTCACGAGTATCTGTCGAAGGCGCGTGGAATCGGTCTGAATCAGGGCTGGAACGGGACCGTCAAACTCGACGGTGATGGACAACCGTTTCGCCTGAGTTCGCACGAGCATCAGGCTCTGGACATCTGCGATGATCCGTGCGGGGGAGCACGTCTCGCACTCGACTTCGAGTTTGCCGGCCTCGATCTTCGAGATGTCCAGAATGTCATTGATGATCTGGAGGAGATAGTCGCCGTTTCGCCGAATCGTGTTGATTGACGAAACCTTGTCTTCCTCTGACAGGGATGGATCCAGGAGGTTTTCCGCAAAGCCGAGAATGGAGGTCATCGGCGTTCGGATCTCGTGGCTCATGTTGGCCAGGAACTCCGTCTTGGCCATGCTGGCCGCCTCCGCCTGGCGCCTGGCTTCCTGCAGTCGGCTTTCGTGTTCGATCTGTTCGTTGATGACTTCCGCGAACAGCATGACACCGCCGATCGTGCGATCAGCGGTGTACCACGGGCGCATCTGCCATCGTACCCAGACTTCGTCGCCATTCTCCTGGACGAAGTAGTCCCGTTCGGCGTGAAGGGACTCGCCGGCCAGCACGCGATCGTGTATCTGCTTCCATCGACCCGGAATCGTCGGAAAGACGTCGTAGTGACATTCGCCGACGATGTTCGTCTTTGTGATTTTGTATTGCTTGTACCAGTCCCTGCTGGCCATGACATAGCGCATTTCGCGGTCCAGCATGGCGACGCCCGCGGGGACATGTTCCACGAAGTGGCGGAGCCGCTCTTCCAGGGCCGCCAGTTCGCACTGTTGGCGATGGGATTCGGTCGTATCGCGCGCCGTGGCGTAGATCACATCGCCGGATCGACGACAACGCCACTCGAGGAGGCGATCGCCTCCGTCCGGCGTATCCACGCGCGTGTTAAAGCTGCACACGGCGGCGTCATTGGTGGCGCCGGCGATCTGCTGGCGCATCCAATCGCGGTCGTTCTCATTCACAAAGTCGGCGGCGGGGACACCGAGATGCGTATCGCCCTCGAGCGACAGGACCTCGCCGCACGCCGAACTGGTCTTCAGAAATCGTCCCTGTGCGTCGAGGATGCAATGCAGGTCGGGGGATGTTCCGAAGAACCCTTCGAGCTCGCTCAGGACACTCCGCAGTTCCCTTCGCCGGGCGTTGCTTTGCGCCAGGGCGCCGACCAGACCGCTCATGGCGAGAAGCAACAGGCCGATGGCCGCCGGTGTACCGACGGTGAGCGCCTTGCGCATTTTCGCTTCATGCAGGAGCCACTGCCGTGGTACCGACACAAGAACCTGGATGCCGCCATCATTCAGCGTCGACACGTGATTCGCGCGAAAGAGGCCGAGGTACTGGCCGTCGCGATCGACAGTCACCTGCGACGCTTCGCCGTGCGTGAGTGGTGTCACGATCGCGGCCAGGGCGTCCATGGGGATGGGCGCGGCTCTGCGCCCGGCATTGATGTCCTCATCGAAGAAGCCGCCCTTGTCTGTTACGAGCGCGATCGAACCGGCGCCATCGGCAATTCGAAATTCACGAATGAGATCCGTCATTCTTTCGAATCGCATACGAGTGCTGATGACACCCGTCTGGCGCCCCGCGTTGTTGATGACGGGAACGGAGTGCGCGACGGACAGTCCGCTTGAGTCGAAGAGCGCCGGCGTGATGTCGCAACCCGTCTGGAACTCCCAGATTTCCTTCTGCGACTTGTTGGTCACGCAACGCATGATGATGTCGCGTCCGCTGTAGTCACGATCGAGGACGCGATGCAGCCGTTCGGGGGCGATCGGCGAGCCGTCGGCGTAGATCGTGTTGATGGCGAGGATCGAACCCTCGTCGTCGAACACGGCGATGGCGTCGACTTCGGTCGCTCCCAGAATGGCCTCGTTGCAGAGTTCCGTGAGCCGTGGAATGTCCCGGGCTTCCAAAGCGCGGTTGACTTCATAGACGCGTGAGAGAATTCGGCCTCGTCGGGCGGCCGGCGCGATCGCCCGTTCAATGGCGACAATGACGGAATGTCCGACATTCTGGACGAATTCCCGGGCGGCCGTTTCATTCGTGGATCGCGTATCCTGTCGAAACGCGCGAAGCCCGGCCGTGACCAGAAAGAGCGTCCCGACGACAATCAACACGGCGACGATCGCCCGCGGCGCCTCGCCGCGAAGCGGAAGTCGCGTTCCTGTTGGTTGTCGATCCGCATTGGTCATCGCGGCGGAATCCTCCTGGGGCGCAGTCGGACTCATTGTCCCGCGTCGGCGTAATGGAAAACGGCCCGCGACCCCGAATGAGATCGGTTTCAGGGCGGTTTCAGTTTAGGCGCCGGCGTGTGCGCGCGCGTCGTACGGGCGGATGGTCTCGGCGAAAACACGTAGGGAGAGACCAGGACTGAAGCCTCGTCGTTTCTCGCCTCCGTAGATTCCCACATGATGCGATGTCGGTATTTCGTGAGGCTGGATCCGGCGTCTCTGAGGTGTTGATATTTCGCGTCCGTATTGTCCACGACCGAGCGGGGGCTGGCGCACATCGAAGGCCATGAATGCCACGCAGGCGTGTGACGTTTCACCGATCGGTTGGCGCCGCGGCCCGGCGGACGAGCGTCGCGTCGCCGCATGGAGCGATATCGTCTGTCGCGTGATGGCTCGGCGTCGCATCGTCGCGTCGCGAAGCGGACCTTCGGAATCCGCGACCGCGATATGGGACGACGGCGCCGTCTCGCCGGGACATTCACGGTGGCGACATCCGGCGCTGACAGCGCCGACGCGGGACGAGCGCCATTGGTCAGGCGGCGCGATGGCGGAAGAGCCAGCCGGCGGCGACGAGTGTCACGGCTGCGATGAGGGAGAGTGGCCAGATCTGGGAGTGAATGTCGCGCAGGCCCGCGCCCTCCAGAAAGACGCTTCGCATCGCGGAGACGACATATCTCAGGGGATTGGCGTAGGTCAGTCGCTGCAGCCAGCGGGGCATGTTGTCGATCGGTGTCGTGAAACCGGAGAGGATGACGATGGGCATGATAGCGATGAATGAGCCGAGCAGGCCCTGCTGCATCGTCATCGACAGGGACGAGACAAAAAGCCCGATGCCGACGACTGCGAAGATATAGACGGAGAGGATCGCGAGAAGCGCCACGACCTGTCCATGGAAGGGAACGCCGAACCACCAGACGGCGGCGGCGCACAGAAGCAGTCCATTCATCAGTCCGAACACAAACGGCGGGACCGACTTTCCGATCAGGATTTCCGTGGGTGAGAAAGGCGCGACGAGCAGTTGGTCGAACGTGCCGAATTCCCGCTCGCGCGCGACAGAGAGGCTGGAGAGGATCATCACGACGACGGTACAGATCACACCGCCAAGGGCGGACGCGATGAACCAGCGACTGATCAGATTCGGGTTGTACCAGGCGCGGTCAATCACGCGAACCAGAGGCGTCGCCCCCGTGGCGGAGGCGCGAGCGTCGTTGAATTCAGAAACGATGGATGTCGCGTACCCAAGGGCGACGCTGGCAACGTTTGAGTTCCGGCCATCGACGATGATCTGGAGATCGACCGGGCGATGCGCCGCGATGTCCGCCTCGAAATGCTGTGGCACGTGAATGACCATTCGCGCCTCCTGATTGTCGATCGTCGGCGCGATGTCGCCCACCTGCCGAAGCGTCGAGACGAGGCGAAAGTTGTCGGAGCCTTCGAATCCGGCGAGCAGGGCTCTGGACGCCGCAGAGCGATCCTCGTCAAGGACCGCGTAGCGAACTGCCGTTACATCGAACGTTGCCGCATAGCCGAAGACGAAGAACTGAATAATCGGTGGACCGATGACAACGAACCGGCTCTTGGGGTCCTTCGCAATTGCGATGAACTCCTTGATGATGAGCGCGAGAATGCGTCTCGGTGAGACCACGGTCACTGGCTCCTATTTTTCGAGCCGCAGGCTGAGGCGGCTTCTGGCAAGGCTGAAGAACAGCGTCGCCATGCCGGCGAGGATCAGACCGCTGGGCACGAGAATGCGTTTCACATCGCCCGCCAGGAACAGCGTGTGGCTGATCGCGACAAAGTGGCGGGCGGGGACAATGTGGCTGACAACCTGAACAAAGTCGGGTGTGCTCTCAAGATCAAACAGCAGACCGGAGAGGAAGAACGCCGGGAGAAATCCCGCGATCAGCGAAATCTGGGCGGCAATGAACTGCACGCGCGTCGCCGAGGAGATGAACAGGCCCAGGCCGAGTGACGCCAGCAGAAAGCACGAGCTGAGCAGGAAGAGCGCCAGATAGGAGCCTCGAAACGGTACATCGAATACGGCGACCCCAAATACGCATGTGATCACGAGTCCGGCCATTCCAAGGAAGTAATAGGGGATGATCTTGCCGAGCAGAAACTCGCGCGTTCGGAGCGGTGTGGCGAGGATCGCTTCCATCGTGCCGCGCTCCCATTCGCGAGCAATAACGAGGGCCGTCAGGAGGACACCGATCAGGGTCATGATGAGCGTCAGCAGTCCGGGGACGAGGAAGTTGGTGCTGCGGACCGCCTCGTTGAACCACACGCGCTGCTGGAGAATGACGGCGGGACGCGGCGCGGGGGCGCCTCGGGTCATCCGCAGCGAGGTCCAGGCGCCGAGGACGCCCTGCGCGTAACCCTGCACAAGGCGGGCCTTGTTCGAGTCCACGCCGTTCAGCAGCAGTTGCACCTCGGCGCGTCCGTGCGCCAGGTCGGCGGAAAATCCGCTGTCCACGCGGAGGACGGCGTCGACGACATGGTCGCGCGCGAGCCGCTCCGCCTCCTGCATGGAGGTTGAGCGGGTGACGCTGAAGTAACGAGACAGATCGAATCGCGCCGCAAGATCGCGGGCGGCGGCGCTGTTGTCGTCGAGAACAATGGCGATTGGGACGTTCTCGGCGTCCAGCGACACGCCGTAGCCAAAGAGGATCAGGAGGACCACCGGCATCACGAGCGCCAGCAGGATGCTGGACGGGTCCCGACGGATCTGGAGGAACTCCTTTCGCAGGAAGCCGCGCAGTCGCATGAGAGTCGGCGCGTTCATCCGATCGCCTCCTGGGAAGAGGCGGCGCCGTCAATTGGATTCACATGACCCTCCGAGAGCGCGATGAACGCGTCCTCGATGGAGGGATCCGGATGGCGCGCATCACGCGCAAGGGCGCGGATGTCGGCCGGCGTTCCCAGGGCCAGTGGTGTTCCCTGTGTCATGATGAGCATGCGGTCGCAGTATTCGGCCTCCTCCATGAAATGTGTTGTGACGATGACCGTCACGCCCGTATCGGCGAACGCGTTGATGCGGCGCCAGAATTCCCGCCTTGCCAGCGGATCGACACCGGACGTCGGTTCGTCCAGAAAGAGGATGTCGGGCTCATGAAGTGTGGCGACGGCCATGGCGAGTCGCTGCTTGTAACCGCCGGGAAGGGCGCCGGCCGGCATGCCTCGGCGGGATTCGAGACCGAACTGTTCGAAGGCCCAGGCGATTCTCTCCCGCAGGCGTCGAGCGCCGAGGCCATAGGCGCGACCAAAGAACCGCAGGTTTTCGTCGACCGTCAAGTGGCTGTAAAGGGAGAACTGCTGCGCCATGTATCCAAGGCGCGCCCGGGCGCGACCGGCGGCGCGTCGCAGGTCGTGTCCGGCCACGCGGACCTCGCCCTCCGAGACTTTCAGCAGACCGCAGAGCATGCGAAATGTTGTGCTCTTGCCGGCGCCGTTCGGACCGAGCAGTCCGAAGACTTCACCGGCGCTCACATCAAATGAGACATGCCTGACCGCTTCAAAGGCGCCGAATCGTTTGACGAGATCACGCACATGGACGACGACCTCGTCCGCAGACGTCGAGCCGTGGCTCGCCTGCGGTTCGGGAATGGGAACCCTGTGACGCTCAATGTCGTCGGATCGGCGATCGTGCGCCAGACGCATAAAGGCGTCCTCGAAGCGAGGCTCTGTCGGTTGCAGGTCCGCACTGAGCGAATCGGCCAGTTGTTTCGATGACAGGCCGTCACTGGAACCGGCCCGGACGATCCGCACGCGGCCGGATCGGATCGTCGCGTCGGCGATGTCCGGATGGTCCACGGCCTGTGAGTGGATGCGTCGCGCGGTCCGCTGACTGTCGCACGCGATCTGATAAACGGCGCCGCTGACGCGCCGTCGGAATGACTCGGGTGTTCCCGTCTCGACGATACGGCCGTCGAACATCACGGCGACCCGATCGCATCGATCCGCCTCATCCAGGTAGGCCGTTGAGACGAGCACGCCGATTTGATCGTTGGTGACGAGTTCCACGACGATCCGCCACAGTTCCCGGCGCGAGACGGGATCGACGCCCACTGTCGGTTCGTCGAGCAGAAGGAGCTCCGGGGACTTGATCAGGGCGCAGGCGAGTCCCAGCTTCTGTTTCATACCGCCGGAGAGCCTGCCGGCGAGGCGCCGCATGAAGGGCGCCAGATTGGTCATCTTCATCAAGCGCTCGTAGCGCTGAGATCGCAGGGCGGTCGGAACACCCTGAAGGTCAGCGTACAGATCGAGATTCTCCTCGACCGTCAGGTCCTGGTAGAGACCAAACTTCTGGGGCATGTAGCCGATGCGTCCACGAATGGCGATCGTATCCCGGACCGCGTCGAGGTCGAGAACGGACACACCGCCCGACGTGGGTACCAGGAGCCCGGCGATGCAGCGAAGCAGCGTGGTCTTGCCGGCGCCGTCGGGACCGACGAGTCCTACGATTTCTCCCGGCGACAGCCGCAGATTGATGTCGACGAGCGCGTCTGTCGC
>Ga0116152_10000928_pt1 | contig 24122 bp, 23 predicted proteins | sample AD_UKC119_MetaG_FD_89894 | JGI IMG/M metagenome (GOLD analysis project Ga0116152, IMG submission 89894) | Active sludge microbial communities of municipal wastewater-treating anaerobic digesters from Hong Kong - AD_UKC119_MetaG | ecosystem: Engineered > Bioreactor > Anaerobic > Digestate...
GAATTCTGTAACTGCTCTATCGGTCGGTCGGTTACAATTTTTCCCTGGTCAATAATTACTACTCGTTTGCACATGGCTTCTACCTCTTGCATAATATGCGTGGAGAGAATAACCGTTTTTTCTTTTCCTGCATTTGCAATCAGGGAGCGTATCTCCGACAGTTGATTTGGATCCAGGCCGCTGGTAGGCTCATCAAGAATGAGTACTTTGGGGTCGTGAATCAGCGCCTGCCCCAGTCCCACTCGTTGCCGATATCCTTTGGAGAGTGCTCCGATTTTTTTGTGTTTCTCCGGCCCAAGCCCGGTAAGGTCAATGATTTCATTAATGCGTTTTTTTTTGTTTTGTATTTTATGCAGGCCGGCAATAAATTCAAGGTATTCAGTTACATACATCTCGGGGTACAGCGGATTTTGTTCGGGAAGGTATCCGATTATTTTTTTTATTTCCAGCGGCTGCTCGTGTATACTTTTTCCGTAAACCAAAACATCGCCCGAGGTGGGTGGAATAAAACAGGTGATAATTTTCATCAGCGTTGATTTTCCTGCTCCGTTGGGTCCCAGTAATCCAATGATTTCTCCCGGAATAATTTCAAAGGCAACCTTATCAAGGGCTTTTTGGCTCCCATAATGTTTGGATATATCCTGAATCAGAATCGACATAGTATTTTTTTTTGTGCCTTCAAAAGTACAAAAATCTTCTTATGCAGCTTTTAGAAATGCAGACGTTCCCGGAGTGCCTTATAGCCTGATCGGCTGGCTGGAATCAGGTCGCCGTTTTTCATGACGATATGATAACTCTCTTTGCTATAAGGTTCAATGCGTTCAATTTGGTCGATATTAACAATGTACGAGCGGTGAACACGGATGAACCATTCGTTGTCGAGATGAGCGGTATAAAATTTCATTGTTCTTTGTTTGACAAACTGCCCTTTGTCTGCCCTGATTACGACGTAATCGTCTGCTGCTTCCAGGTAATGCAAGGTGTCAACGGGCAAGATTTCTACCCGCGAACCCTCTTTCACGACAATACGGTTTAAAAAATGATCAGGCTTTTGCATTGCTTCATTCAACAGTTTATTTTGCTTTTCTCCTGCAATGAATTTCTCCAGGGCTTTATTGACTGCTTTTTGAAAGCGGTCGGCAGTATAGGGTTTGAGCAGATAATCTACCGCGTTTTGCTCAAATGCCTGAATGGCATATTCGTCGTGGGCGGTACTAAAAATTATAAGGGGTGGATTATCAATAATTTCTAATAGCTCAAATCCATTGATTCGTGGCATCTGGATGTCCAGAAACATCAAGTCGCAATGATTTTCCGACAGGGCTTTATAAGCTTCAAATCCATCACTACATTCTTTAATAATCTCTATTTCAGGCCAGACTTCGAGAAATTTTTTGATGAGTTGCCGTGCAAGGGGCTCGTCATCGACAATAATGGCGTTGATGGGGTGTTTCATGCGTTTTCTGTATTTATAGGAATCTGAAGTGTTACAATAAAAGTATCAGTGGTTTTATTCACAGTGAGTGTTCCTTTGTGAGGATATATGAGTTGCAATCTTTGTTTAATATTCTCAATACCAACTCCCCGGCCTTTTTTTAATTGCACCGATTCGGGGTCGTAGCTGTTTTTTATCGTAATAAAAAGGCAGTCCTCTTCCTTCTGACAATCCAGCCGTATGGTGCAGTGTTTCAGCGTTTCGTAGGCGCCGTGTTTTAGGGCATTTTCAAGCAATGGCTGAATGATTAATCTGGGAACCGTGAGTTGGCGACACTCGTTGGCTAGTATTTTTTCGTAAGTGATACGGGTGCCAAAGCGAATTTTCTCAATGTCCATATACCGGTCGCAGATTTCTAACTCTTCCGTCAGGGTATGCAGCTGATGGTCGCGGGTGTTGATGGTAAACCGCAGAAAATCAGACAATCGGATTATCATATCATAGGCTTTCATAGGATCAGAAAGGGTGAGTGCACTGATCGAATTGAGGCTGTTGAAAAGAAAATGAGGATTAATCTGCGACCAGAGCATATTAAGCTCCTGTTCCGCAAGATGACTCCGTAACTGTTCCTCCCGCAGTTTCCGTGTTGATATTTCATTGAATACAAGAATGTTATGGTAAATTATGGTTAAGGTAAGATACGTAAAAAAACCGAACATTAGCCGATAGGGGAGTATGGTTAAGAATATTCGGGAATAGGTGTCACTTTTGTTGTCGATAAGCCAGGCAATACCTCCGGTGAACACTTGCCATAGGCTTATGATAATTAGCCCTGTGACAAAAATTCCGATCCAGCGCTCCGGAGAATAGGCCGATTCATTTTTTTGTGCTACCGTAATATGCCAGATTCCGATGCCCAGGGCATATAGAAAACTGATATTGAGAAAAGATTCCAAAAACCTAAACCATAGCGGCATGGTGCCCGCCAGTGAAATAAGATAAAGGTGGGCTGTAAATATTGCAACCCACACCAGTGTGTACAGAAGAATGTTTTTCCGGCTGTTTGTAATCGGATTTAGCATAGCCGAAATTAATAACTTTTTATTTCACCCCCACCAAATATGGCAATACCTTTTATAATTAGAATTGAATCTGCCGTTTCTTCCGGCAGGTGTGCTACCATTCTTTTGTCCGATATGCTTCCCATAATCGAAGTGGTTTCAATTTTTAGTTCCCAATGACTGGGAACAATAATCGTAGAGCCGCCAAATATGTAGGTCACATCGAGAATATTGGTTCCGGGTGCCATTTTCGCTTTGGTCAAATCAATTTCTGATCCCCCAAAAATGGAGGTAATTTTTCCCCCTCTGAAGTTTTGTGTGGTATAAATCCGCTGGCCGCCCCCAAAAATATTTGTGTCTTCAATTAAATCTTCAGAACCTTGATTTTTTGATACGGGGATTTTATCTAATCTTCGTTTTACTTCTCCAAAGCGGGTTAACATCAGAATTCCCAGCAGGATGAGAATCAGCGGCCAGAAATTGGAGGTATAATCGGGAATATCCCAGATGCGTGGTACCAAAAAAAAGAGCCCGACCGCAATTAGAATCAGGTTTCCAAAATTATGATTCTCTTTGAAAAATCCCAGGGCGCCAATCGCAATGAGGAGCATAGGCCATGAAATAATTATACGAACTACCTGATCGGAGAAAATGCCGAATGAGTTAAGAAGTAGGATTAATCCAATACCTATAAGAAGGCTTGCAATGACCAGAATGGCACCCGGGTTTTGCCGGTGACGGTTTTTGTTTTCCTGTAGAAACTGTTCGTTGCGTTGGGAGTGATGATTTGTGTTCATGATGTTTGTTTTAATAATTATTGGGCAAAGGTAAGCGGGCAGCCATCGGAAGAAAAGAGTAAATCGGTGAATAAACAGAAAACAACGGGAGATGACGAATGACATCGGTGGCAGATATTTTTCATTTAATTGAGTAATAATTTGTGAATTACAAAATATCAGACTATTTTTGCACCCCTTTTCAGGAGTAGAATAAGTTTATAGCGACACAAGAAAAAGCAACAAAATGAACACGCTGAGTTATAAAACAGTATCCGCAAACAGTGCAACTGTTAAAAAAGAATGGGTTGTTGTTGATGCCGAGAATGAGGTGTTAGGCCGGATGGCGGCCAAGATCGCCATGGTTCTCAGAGGAAAACATAAACCCTCATTTACACCCCATGTGGATTGTGGTGATAATGTAATAGTAATTAATGCCGATAAGATCAAGCTTACGGGGTTAAAATGGGAACAGAAGGAATACAAACACCACACGGGTTACCCCGGTGGGTTACGTATTACCTCCATTCGTGAGATGCTGGCTAAAAAACCTGAAGCAATTGTCGAAAAAGCAGTTAAAGGAATGTTGCCTAAAAATCGCCTGGGTGCTGACTTATTCCGTAACCTAAAGGTATATGCAGGCCCTGAGCACAATCATCAGGCACAGAATCCCAAGGTGCTAAATCTTAATACCATAAAATAAAGACCGATGGAAATTATTAATAAAATTGGCAGGAGAAAAAAAGCAGTAGCCCGCATTTATCTTCAGGAGGGCAGTGGCCAAATCATCGTTAATAAAAAAGATTACAAAGAGTATTTTCCACTTGCAACTCTTCAGTATGTTGTAAACCAGCCGTTTATAATTACTGAAAATGAAGGAAAATACGATGTGAAAGTTAATCTCGATGGTGGAGGCTTTAAAGGTCAGGCCGAAGCATTGCGTTTAGCCATAAGCCGTGCGCTGGTAGAAATTAATGAAGATTACCGCCCCGCACTTAAAGCACAAGGACTGATGCGTCGCGATCCACGTATGGTGGAACGCAAGAAACCCGGCCAGCCGAAAGCACGTAAGAAATTCCAGTTTAGTAAACGTTAACAGTGTACTCAACATATCTCAGTTATGTTTAGTATCTAAATTGCCGGGACTTCTCCTTTTGGATAACTACCCGGTGATTGTATTCAAGGAAAGTAAACTAACTTAAAAAAAATCAAATGTCAAGAGTAAGTTTTGAAGAATTATTAGATGCCGGAGTACACTTCGGTCACCTGAAAAGAAAATGGAATCCCAACATGGCGCCCTATATTTTTATGGAACGCAATGGAATCCATATTATTGACCTCTATAAAACTCAGGCTAAAATTGAGGAAGCCGCCAATGCGATGAAACAAATTGCCAAATCAGGAAAAAAGATCCTTTTTGTGGCAACGAAAAAACAAGCCAAAGAAATTGTTGCAGAAGAAGTTAAACGTGCCAATATGCCTTACGTCACTGAACGTTGGCCCGGAGGTATGCTAACTAATTTTGTTACCATCCGTAAGGCGGTTCGAAAAATGACTTCCATTGATAAGCTGGCTTCCACGAGCACCTATACTACCTTATCAAAACGCGAACGTCTGCAGATTGCCCGTGAACGCGCTAAGCTTGAAAAAACGCTCGGTAGTATTTCTGAACTGAATCGTCTTCCCTCTGCACTCTTTATTGTTGATGTTTTAAAAGAACATATCGCTGTCGCAGAAGCAAAAAAACTCAATATTCCCACTTTCGCCATCGTGGATACCAACTCCAACCCCAATCTGGTCGACTTTGCGATTCCAGCCAACGACGATGCATCCAAATCTATCGCTCTCATCGTGCGAACTATGGTCGATGCAATTATTGAAGGAAGCACGGAACGAAAATTTGAACGCGATAAACGACAGCCTGAGGATGAAGCCGATGCAGATAGCACTGTTAACGAAAATGATGACGAGGTTGACGGTACTCCTGTAAAAAAGCAGGTTTCTGCTGATGAGGATGCTGAATAAATAAACTTTTTGTACAACTATTAATATAAGGGTAAAACCAATGACTAAAATAACAGCTCAAGAGGTTAATAACCTTCGCAAAATTACCGGCGCCGGCATGATGGATTGCAAAAATGCACTGGTTGAGGCGGAAGGTAACGTCGAAACAGCAATAGAAATCCTTCGTAAAAAAGGGCAGAAAGTTGCGAATAAGCGCGCTGATAAAGAAGCCTCCGAAGGAATTGTAATCGCTAAAACTACAGAAAATAAAGATTTTGGTGTCGTTTTTATGCTAAACTGCGAAACCGATTTTGTAGCCAAGAATCAGGAATTTGTGGATTTGGCCAATGCTATTATGGAAGTAGCCATTTCCGGGTCGGTAAAATCTATGGAAGCACTTCATACTGCGGTTATGGCTGATGGCCTTACCGTAGAACAAAAACTTACGGAAATGATCGGGAAATCAGGCGAGAAAATGCATGTAAGCGCTTATGAAACCCTGTCAGCTCCCCTTGTTTCTGCTTATACCCATCAAGGTAGCCGTTTGGCATGTATCCTTGCGATGAATAAAGCAGAAGTGGAAAATATTGATCAGATTGGCCATGAAATCGCCATGCAAGTTGCAGCGATGGCTCCCGTTGCTGTTGATCAGAATGGAATTCCTCAACATATCATTGATAAAGAACTGGAAATTGCAAAAGAACTGATTCGTCAGGAAGGAAAACCGGAAGATATGGTAGAGAAAATTGCTCAGGGCAAACTCAATCGTTTTTTTAAGGAAAATACGCTGCTTAATCAGGTGTTTGTCCGCGATGGAAAGAAAACCGTGGGCCAGTATCTTAGTGAATGTGATAAAGATCTTACAGTGAGCGCCTTTTATCGCCTTATGCTCGGTGAGTAAAGTTTGTTTTCTGTATAATGGTTTTGTGAAAACCGGCCAAGATAGGCCGGTTTTTTTGTATAAAAAAGCAGCGCAGGATCCGCTGCTTTCACACGTAATAAATTGTGAACAATTAGGAGAGTAATGCTTTTACTACATCCGAAATCAACTTATTGTCGGCCCTTCCAGCCATCGCCTTGGAGGCCATCCCCATCACACGTCCCCTATCTTTCATTTCGGAGGCTCCGGTTTCTTTTATTATTGCCTGCACCCGTTCGCGGATTTCTTCTTCCGAGAGGGGTTTAGGCAAGTAAGTCTGTATGATACCCGCCTGAAACCGTTCTTCCTCCTCCAAATCCGGACGGTTATTATCCCTGTACACATTCGCTGCTTCCGTACGCTGTTTTACCAGTTTTTGTAGTAAGGAGAGTTCAATTTCCTTTGGAATTTCCATTTGGGCTCCTTTGGTTTTTTCCAAAAGCAGGGCGGCTTTAATGGCTCTCAGCGCCTGCAATTTTTTTTGATCGCGGGCCAGCATGGCCGCTTTGATATCTTCATTGATTTTAATTTCTATGCTCATTTTTTTGGAATTTAATCTACATTGTCATGCAGAAATGAATTATTCGGTCGTATCTCAGGCCCTGAGCCTTTATCATCAAACAGTGAATATTTTGAGATATGGGATTCGCTGGAAGGGCATATTTCTTTCAGCTCAACCGATCTTCGCTTGTAAGCTGGTTCGTTTTCCAGTTCCAGAATGGACGTGGGAGAAATTTTTAGATTATTGTAGCTTTTTAGTTTGCCGGTTCTCTCCGCTCTTTTCTCCGCCATTATTTTTTCTTGTTCGCTATCCGGCTGGTGTTCTGTTTTGTCGCTTACTTTATATATTGAACTGGCTTCAGGCTGTGTGTTCGGGTGCATTGCGGGTGAGGGTTTTTGGTTTTCCTCGTAATCATGTCCGTTGGTGTCGTAAAGTTTATAAATGGTGGATTTATGTTCCTGGGTGCCCGGGAAATTTAGCAGGGGCTTTTTTTCCTGTTTATAATCTTCACTGGGTTTATCATTTGGCGAATATACCCGTTTAATCCCTTCCTCTTCGTGTTGCGTTATGTTAATATCTTGATTATCATTGGTTTGGTTAGATGTGAGGGGATGCACCACTTTTGTATTGGCTTTATGTGCCGAAACCCCTGTATCAAGAGTTTCCTTTTTTGAAAATCCGGTAGCTATTAAGGTTACACTGATTTTTTTTCCTAACGATTCATCAAACCCGTTACCCCAGATAATTTCCGCTGTTTGGCCTGCTGCCTCCTGGATAAAGTCAGTTATTTCTGATATTTCGTCCATCAGTATTTCCTCTTCTCTTCCCGAAGAGATGTAAAGAAGGATATCACTGGCGCCGCTGATATCATTGTCATTTAACAGGGGAGAGGCAAGCGCTGCTTCAATCACTTTTTGTGCTCTGTTTTCTCCTTCTGCAATAGCATTGCCCATAATGGCGGCTCCGCTACTTTTCATTACTGTTTTAACATCTTCAAAATCGACATTAATATAACCGGTTTCGGTGATAATTTCAGCAATTCCTTTAGCTGCTGTTGTTAATACGTTGTCGGCATTGATAAAGGCCTCTGATAGCTTCAGGTTTCCGAACAGCTGGCGTAATTTATCATTGCAAATCACAAGCAGCGTATCAACGTGTTGATTGAGTTCGCGTATTCCGTTTTCTGCCTGTTGTTTTCTTTTTCTTCCTTCAAATGAAAAGGGAAGGGTTACAATGCCGACTGTTAAGATGCCGTATTCTTTGGCAATTTCTGCAATAATTGGTGCTGCGCCGGTTCCGGTTCCACCCCCCATACCTGCAGTAATGAAGAGCATTTTGGTGTTGGATTCCAGTAAACGGCGGATTTCATCTGATTTGGCCAAAGCGCCATCGCGTGCTACTGTGGGTATTGCCCCTGCGCCCAGACCGCTGCTACCCAGTTGTATCTTATTGGGCACAGGGCTGCTGTCGAGTGCCTGGGCATCGGTATTGCAAATAATGAAATCAACCCCTTTTATTCCAAGGTTAAACATATGATTTACAGCATTGCTGCCTCCGCCACCAACACCAATCACTTTGATGATGGATGATCGGTCTTTCGGTGCATTGAATTCTAAAATGTCTGTCATATTTCCTCCTTCAGTTTATATTACGTGTGTTTGTTTTTTATTGAATGTCATCTTCCTCGAAAATCCCCTTAATTTTATCGAGGAAGCTCAGCCGTTCTTTCTTGCGGCTTTTGTCTTTTTTGTCTCCTTGTAAATCGTGGTTCTTTTTTAATTCTTTTTCATGGCGTTGAATTCCACGGCTAACTAACCCGACGCCGGTTGCGTACATCGGCTGTACAATTTCTTCCGGACAATCCTTTGCCAGATGTTCATTTGGATAGCCTATTCTGACGTCCATTGCGGTAGTGAACTGGGTCAGCAGCAAAATGTCTTTCAGTTGTGCTCCGCCTCCAGTGAGTACGATGCCTGCTATCAATTTTTTTTCATAGCCTGAGTTTCTGATTTCAAACATCACATGTTCAATAATTTCTTCCATTCGGGCTTCGATGATGGCGGCCAGATTTTTCAGGGAGATTTCTTTTGGGGGTCGACCCCGCAGACCAGGAATGGCCACAATCTCATCTTCTCTGTTTTCACTCGAAAGCGCAGATCCGAATTTTATTTTCAAATCTTCTGCGTATTTTTTAATAATCGTGCAGCCTTCTTTTACATCTTCCGTTATGATATCTCCACCAAAAGGAATAACAGCTGTATGGCGGATAATGCCATCCTGAAAAATGGCAATATCGGTGGTTCCGCCGCCAATATCTACTAAAGCAACACCGGCCTCTTTTTCTTCCTCACTGAGTACTGCGTCTGCACTTGCAATAGGTTCCAGCATTAGCGATTCAACTTCCAGACCGGCTTTTTTTACACATTTAAAGATGTTTTTCGCTGCAGTGGTTTGGCCGGTGATGATATGAAAATTGGCCTCTACGTTCACCCCCGACATTCCAATGGGTTGTTTTACTCCTTGTTCTCCATCGATGGTATACTCCTGCGGGATAACGTCAATGATTTCTTCTCCGGGGCTCATGGCAAGTTTGTACATCTTTTCGGTCAGGGTATCGATATCGGCCTGATTTATTTCGTCATCGTTGCTATTACGGATATGACTTCCGTGATGTTGGAGGCTTTTTATGTGTTGCCCTGCAATGCCAACGTGTACGGTATGTATTTCAACCCCTGACATCTGTTCTGCCGCACTGATGGCCTGTTTTATGGAATTTACCGTGTGCTCGATGTTGGATACAACTCCGCGTTTTACTCCGATAGAATCTGTTTTTCCATACCCTAATATTTCCAGTTTTCCATGTTCATCACGGCGTCCGACTATGGCAGCAATTTTTGTTGTGCCTATGTCCAAACCTACGATTATGTCTGATGTAGCCATATTCTTTATTTTTTTGCAATTATCTGATTATCAAATGAAATATCAAGTGCTTTATAGGTAGAGCGCTCCAGATGCGGCAGTTTTTGTCGATAGAAAAGCGCCAGATTTTCGAATTTTGAGTCTAAATGGGTTGTTGTATTTAGCATGATTTTTTGTATTCCTATTTTGGGAATAAGTTCAAAATTTTTCATCCGTGTAACGTATATCTGGTCGGTGAGCGTTCGCATGAAATCGTCCTGGTGAATACCTGAGGCCAGCTCAAAAATTTGGTGATAAAGTGTATTCCCGGTTTCTTTAGCCGACCTGCAATCGTCAGGTAATGGCGATATGTACCCATTAAAAACCATTACCCGGGCGGTTCGCTGTTCTGTGGGCATTAACCTGCCTGAACAACTGAGATAATAATGATGCCCTGCCGTATTAATAATGCGTGCAATGACGGTGGTTTGGGTTATATAAAGCTTCATTACGCCTGTCAACCCAAAACTGATTTGGGCATCTTCGATATATGGTGATTGCAGCAAAGTGTTTCTGACCTTTTGATCATCGATTTTGTTTAAAGGGCAGTTTATGATAGAATCGCAGCAACTGTTGGCAATTCGGATAATTTCTTCAGGAAGGACAAGCGTATCGCTACGGCTGTTTTCATAGATTACCTCAATCGAACAACAGGGTTGTTTCCGGTTTTTCCTCCCCGTTATACTTGCGGCCACAATAATGATTGTGATAAGCATCAACGTCAGTGCAATGGGTATTTTATTCTTAAATGCCATAGGTTATGTTATCGTGTTTTTTAATGCCGGTATTTGTCTGTCAATATCTCCTGCGCCCAAAGTGAGCAGAATTTCTGGTTTCATTTTGGCAATGAAAGGCACTACATCGGTGTCGGGGAGGAGAATTTTGTTTTCATGGGTAATTTTTTGTAGAATTTGTTTTGAACTTATCCCGGGGATGGGTTTTTCTCTCGCCGGGTAGATATTCATCAGAATACAAAAATCAAGTGCGCTAAGACTTTCTGCAAAGGCACTGGCATGCTCAGCTGTCCGGCTAAATAAATGGGGTTGAAATATCCCTGTTATTTTTTTGTCTGGGTAGAGTTCTTTCACTGCCTGAATACAAGCTGTAATTTCTTCGGGGTGATGCGCATAATCATCAATAAATACATGGTGATTATTTTCCACAATCACTTCAAATCGGCGTTTTATCCCCCGATAGGATTCGATTCCTTGTTGAATCTGCGTGGCCGACAGCCCGGCATACCGTGCTATAGCCATTGCAGCCAGAGCGTTTTCCACATTGTGTTTTCCTGGAATCCGGGAATAGGTTTTTATACTGATTTCCGGCCCGACCAATTGAAAGTGGTATTTGTTCGCCTGGATGGTTATATTGCGTGCAAAAAATGATGAGCCCGAGTGCAGCCCGTAAGATGCGTCGCCGCAACAACGGTCAAGCAGATTCTGGTGAACGATAACCTTACCATTTGCCGCAGTTAATCCGATAAATTGATTATATGCCTCCACCATAGCTTCTTTTGAACCGTAAATATCCATATGGTCTGATGCCATGGCCGATACCAGCGTGATATCGGGGTTGAGGAAAAGAAATGAGCGGTCATATTCGTCGGCCTCCACCACCATCCATTTCGGTTGATCATCGGCAATAAGGTTTGAGTTGTAATTCACGGTAATTCCACCGATAAACGCAAGTATGGGTATGTTGGCTTGGTGCAATATATGTGCTGTCAGGCCAGTAATACTGGTTTTTCCGTGTGTCCCGGCAATGGCGATGCATTTGTATTTTTTGGAGATCTGCCCCAGTAACTCAGCGCGTTTTATTAAGCGGATTCCCCTGTTCTTTATGGTTTCGAAAAGGGGGTTGTCGGAAGGAACAGCCGGAGTGTAAACAGCCAGGCTGGTATCTGTACGTAATTGTTGAATATCCGTTGTGAACTGAACATGAATACCTTCTACTTCCAGTGCATTTGTTAATGGGGTTTCGGTTTTGTCGTATCCATAAACAGCTACTCCCTGGCGATGGTAATAGCGTGCCAGGGCGCTCATTCCGATTCCGCCGATTCCGATAAAAAATATGCTCTGCTGCTTATTCATGTTTTTTATTGTTTTTCAATTAGTTTCAGAATTTCCTCTGCAATCGCTCCGGCGGCTTCCGGAAGACCGAATTTTTTTATGTTTTCTTCCATGCTCTGAATTTTTTTTTCGTTGTTCAGCAGTTCCATGAGTACCGGAAGCATTTTTTCCGCTAGTTCATTTTGAGGCAGGCAGATGGCTGCATTGCTTCCGGCAAGCCGGTTGGCATTTTTTGTCTGATGATCCTCTGCTGATTGCGGCATGGGAATTAAAAGGGTACATTTACCAGCTACGGCTAATTCGGAGATGGCAATGGCTCCGGCTCTTGAAATTACTATATCTGCAGCGGTATAGGCTAAATCCATGCGTTTGATAAATTTCTGTATACTCAGTTTCATATCATGCGTTTGCTGCACGATTTCATTGGCCTGCCCGATTCCGGTTTCTCCTGTTTGCCAGATAACATTTACTTTCTGCAGCAACGCGGGAAGGATATTTATCAACTGTTGGTTGATTGCTCTCGAGCCCTGGCTTCCGCCAACGACAAGAATCGTTTTATTCTCGTTTTCAATTCCAAAGAACCGTCTGGCCTCAAGGGTGTTTTTTCGTGACGATTGCAGCTCTTTACGAATGGGATTTCCAGTGAGGATTATTTTTTCTTTTGGGAAATATGTTTCCATTCCGGAGTAGGCCACACAGATTTTATCCACATGTTTGGCCAGTGTTTTATTGGTAATTCCGGGAAAAGCATTTTGTTCCTGGATCAGGCAGGGGATTTTTTTTCGTGAGGCCATATACAGGGTGGGTCCACTTGCATATCCACCTGTGCCTATCACCACATCAGGGTTGTAGGTACGGATTATTTTTGCTGCTTTTTGCAGGCTGCACATTAATTTGAAGGGGAATAACAAATTCTTTGCGGATAAGGTTCGTTTAAATCCGCTTATTGGTAATCCGATAATCGGATAGCCGGCATCGGGTACTTTTTTCATTTCCATTTTTCCTGAAGCACCGACAAAAAGAAATTGTGCACGCTCATCCCGCGCTTTAATTGCTTCTGCAATCGCGATTGCAGGGAAGATGTGCCCTCCGGTGCCTCCTCCGCTGATGAGGTATTTATGTGTTTTAGGGTTCATCTGTTGCCGTATTTAAATTATTTAACGCATTGTGTTTGATGATGCTGAGTACCATACCGATCGCAAAACAGGTCATCCATATCGATGTTCCTCCCATGCTTATCAGCGGCAAGGGTTGACCAGTTACCGGGAGCAGGCCTGTGGCAACCATCATATTGATTAAGGCCTGAAAAACGATGCTGAATCCAATGCCGAGGATTAAAAATTTTCCGAACAGGCTATGGGTTTGTAAGGCAGCTTTAACAGATTGGCCTAAAATGGCGAGATAGAGTATAAGAATGACAATGGCGCCAAGGGGTCCCGTTTGTTCAATGGTAATCGCGTAAATAAAATCATTATAGGACTGGGGCAGGAAGTTTCTTTGTGTGGAGTTTCCGAAGAATTTTCCCATGGGCCATCCGCTGGCGATGGCAATTTGTGACTGCAGTTTCTGGTAATTGCCTTCCGATTCTTCCTCTCCTGACAGATGGCTTTCGATGCGGTGTTCCCAGGTTGCCAGGCGGGGAATCGCTCCGGGAGAATATTTGCCAATGGTGAACATTATAACCAAAAGAAACAGGCCAACACCTGCAATCCCCAGCAAATGAATAAATTTTGCCCGTCCGAAAAACATCATCACCATTGCAATGATAAAAAGCATTAAGGCGGTACTGAGGTTGGAGGGTGCAATGAGGGCACAGGTGATTAATGTTGGAATTAACAACGGAAGAATTCCTTTTTTGAAGCTCCGGATCTGCTCTTTTACTTGTACTAATTTTCGGCTCAGATACATAATTAGTCCAATTTTTGCAATATCGGAGGCTTGAAATGTGAGCCCGAAGCCCAAGGGTAATACTCTCTTGGCATCGTTTAATTCCAGCCCGAAAAACAGGGTTGCAATAAGCGCCACAATTCCAATAACAAAAATTATCTGCGCTAACCGCGGATATTTGATAATATTAACCTTTTCAACCCCTAACATGATAAATACCCCAAACAGCAAAATGGTCGAATGCTTAAAAAAGTAGGCAAAGGTGTTTCCTCCATTTTTGTCATGCGCCAGATTACCTATGGAGCTGTATACTGCCAGCATGGAGATTAACATCAGGCCGATAGACAGATACAGTATCTTGTGGTGTTTATTTAGGCGAAAATTCATTTTATAGTTTGTTTACTGCTGTTTTAAATTGATTTCCTCTGTCTTCGTAGTTTTCAAAGAGGTCGAAGCTGGCACATGCCGGTGAGAGCAGAACTGTTTCTCCCGGCCTGGCTACATGGTAAGCAATGCGTACCGCTTGATCCATAGTGTTTGCTTCTTCAATAATATCTACATCCCCTGAAAATGCATTTTTTAGTTTTTCGTTTTCTGTTCCCAGACAAATCAGAACGGTCACCCGTGCTTTGACTAACTCCTTTAAACGGGTGTAGTCGTTGCCTTTATCCACTCCTCCGGCAATCCAAACTACCGGCATATTCTGTGATTCCAGTGCAAACCAGGCAGAATTGACGTTAGTAGCTTTGGAGTCGTTGATGAATGTGACACCATGGATTGTTGCTACTTTTTCGAGCCGATGGGGAATGTTTTGAAAATCCGACAAACATTGCTTGATGTTTTCCTTCCGGATGTCGATAAGCTTTGCAGCTATACCTGCGGCCATTGAATTATAAATATTATGCCTGCCTTGTAATGCAAGTTCTTCTAGTGTCATAATAATTTCTTTTTCTTTTATATGGATAATAAGATGATTATTTTCGATGTATGCGGCGGAATATGGCTCGTTTCCGAGACTGTACCTGTGCAGTCTGGCGTGTATTGCCCGGCTGGAATCGATTTCGTGGGTTGTGCTTTCATCTTCCGCACAAACAATTAGATGGTCTTCAGGAAGCTGATTCATTGTGATTCGCATCTTGGAGGCTACATAGTTTTCGAACTGGTTGTTGTAACGATCGAGATGGTCGGGGGTAATATTGGTGATTATAGCGATGTCGGGTCGGAAATATTTAATCCCATCCAATTGAAAACTGCTGATTTCCAGTACGTAAATTGATTTTGGCTCCAGGAGTGCCCGGGAAAAACTTACGCCAATATTTCCAGCTATGGCGACATCGGTGAGTGAGCTTTTCAGTATATGACCGATTAGCGAGGTAGTAGTCGTTTTCCCGTTGGAACCCGTAACCGCAATAATTTTTTTGTTGCAATGGCGGTAAGCAAATTCAATTTCTGAAATAACCTCAGTATTTTGTTGGATGAAAGGGCTGATTAAAGGGGCATTATCCGGAATCCCCGGACTTTTTACTGCCAGATCGCAGTGGTATATTTTTTTCGTATGTCCATTTTCTTCAAAGACAATCTGATGTTGCATCAGCTCCAGCCGGTAACGCTGCTGCAAGCTGTGGCTGTCGGAAAGAAAAACTTCGCAGTTTTTCCTCTGTGCCAGCAGTGCAGCGCCTACGCCTGATTCCCCGCCTCCGAGTATGGTTATACGTTTTTTGTTCATGTTATCGTAGTTTAAGTGTCACCACAGCGATTACCGCCAGAAGCATCCCTACCAGCAGGAAACGCATAACGATTTTTGCTTCCGGATACCCTTTTTTTTGGTAATGGTGATGCAATGGCGACATCAGAAATACTCTTTTTCCTTGGCCATATTTTCTTTTTGTATGTTTAAACCAGCTTACCTGTATGATTACCGAGAGATTTTCGGCCAGAAAAACACCGCATAGGATAGGGAGCAGCAGCTCTTTCCTGATCATTATTGCAAATACCGCAATTATACCCCCGAGCGCCAGGCTGCCGGTGTCGCCCATAAATACCTGTGCCGGATAGGAATTGTACCATAAGAAACCCAGACAGGCCCCGACAAAGGCACTAATGAATACCGTGAGTTCACCCACGTGGGGGATATACATTATATTTAAATAGTCGGAGAATACAATATTGCCCGACACCCAGGCAAATATTCCAAGTGTGGCCCCCACAATAGCCGACGACCCAGTGGCAAGACCATCCAGCCCGTCGGTGAGATTGGCACCGTTGGATATTGCCATCACAATGAAGATTACAATCGGAATAAAAATGAGCCATGCCCATTTGTTAATGTCATCAATTGCCCAACTTAGTATTTTTGAATATTCCAACTCATTGTTTTTGAAGAAGGGTATGGTCGTTTTTGTTGATTTTACAGGCTCTCCGAAGACAGGATTCTCAACTTCCGTCCATTCTTCGTGGTAATTTGTACTCTCCTGAACCACCGGAACTGGATTTTTTTCCCGTATCACAATATCCTGATGAAAAAACATGGTAGCTCCTACGATTATGCCTAAGACTAGCTGCCCCAGTAACTTAAATTTTCCGGCTAAGCCTTTTTTGTCTTTTTTAAATACTTTAATATAGTCATCCAGAAAGCCGAATAACCCGAGCCATACGGTACAGAAAAGAATAAGAAGGATATAAATATTGTGAAGTTGGGCAAACAAGAGGGTAGGGACGATAATGGCTAATAGGATGATAATCCCGCCCATTGTGGGTGTGCCTTCTTTTTCATTTTGCCCTGTAAGGCCCAGATCGCGGACGGTTTCCCCTACCTGTTTTTTTTGTAGCAGACGGATAAGTTTTTTCCCAATGAGCATGGAGATAATCAGGGAGGTAATAAAGGAACAAGCGGCCCGAAAAGAAATATACTGAAATACACCTGTTCCGGGGATATCGAAAATTTTGTCTATATAATCAAAAAGATAGTAAAACATAATTTGTTATCTTTCAGTTGTTAATAGTGATTTAACCAGTTTTTTATCGTCGAACGGATATTTTACTCCTTTGATCTCCTGGTATTTCTCATGTCCTTTCCCTGCAACCAGAATAATATCACCAGGCTGTGCCAATGCACAGGCCGTCTTTATGGCCTCCTTTCGGTTGCAAATTCTGAGAACTTTTCCCCTTAGCTTTTCGCTAAGCCCTTCTTCCATCATATCCAGAATATGCTCAGGGTCTTCGCTGCGGGGGTTGTCAGAGGTCAGAATTACTCTGTCGCTTAGTTGTGCGGCTATTTGCGCCATCTCGGGTCGTTTTGACGTATCCCTGTCGCCGCCGGCTCCGGCAACGGTTATGATGGAGGCATTATTCCTGCGTATCTCCCGAATGGTTTGAAGAATGTTATCTAAGGCATCCGGTGTGTGGGCATAATCAATTATCGCTGTGATATTGTTCTTGCCTTGAATTAGCTCGAAACGTCCTTCAACCGTTTCCAGTTTCGAAAGGGTGACAAGCACCTCCTCCTTTTGCTGATGTAATTCACAGGCTGTACTATATACTGCAGTCAGATTGTAGGCATTAAAATTGCCGGCCAGATGGCTCCAGAAATCTGTACCATCGAGTGAAAGATGAAGCCCCGTTATCTGGTTTTCCAGTACCCGGCATTTATAGTCTGCCATTCCTCTGAGCCCGTAGGTTTTCTTTTGGGCCGAGGTATTCTGCACCATCACTACGCCATTTTTGTCGTCCTTATTGGTCAGTGCAAACGCAGTGGAAGGAAGCTGGTCGAAGAATGTTTTTTTTGCTTCCAGATACGCTTTGAAAGTCTTATGGTAATCGAGATGATCGTGTGTCAGGTTGGTAAAAATCCCACCGCCCCATGTGAGTCCTGCAATTCGGTTTTGTGCTATCGCATGGCTGCTTACTTCCATAAAGCAATAGGCACAGCCACTGCTAACCATTTCGGCAATAATTTTATGCAGCGAGATGGTGTCGGGGGTAGTGTGTGTTGCGGGGAGTTCCCTCTCTCCGATCCGGATCTTTATCGTACTGATTAATCCACAAGGGTATCCCAATGCGGTAAAAAGGTTGAACAGCAAGGTGGAGATGGTTGTTTTTCCGTTTGTCCCGGTTACCCCGATGAGGTGAATCGCTTGGGATGGGAATCCAAGGCAGGCTTCTATTAATTCACCGGCTGCAATGGCCGGGTCATTTACCACCAGGTAGCAAACCCTTTCGTCGCACGTTGCAGGCAGGTTTTTACACAGAATAATACGCGCCCCTGATGCGATGGCTGCTTGTATATAAAGGTGGCCGTCGGTTTTTGTCCCTTCAATGGCCGCAAATGCACTTCCATCCAAAACCTCTCTGGAGTCGATACACACTGAACCTGGCATTCCCGGCCATATCCCGACCTGACTGATAATGGTTGTGGTTTTAAATATGTTTTTTATGTGTTGCATACGTTAGTTTAGTGTGATTGAAATGGTAGCTCCCTTTCTTGTATCCTCGCCTGGATCCGGGTTTTGCCCGATTACTTTTCCGCTTCCTTCAGCCCGTATCTTCATCTCCGACTTTTCTGCCAGATAAATAGCGTCTCTTAATCCCAGCCCTTTAAGATTGGGTACTTTCCCTTTCTGCGGAAAGCTGGAGGTTACCTTAGCTTCTCCGGTTGCCTCAAAAACAAGGCTTCCCCATTCGCTATCCACTGCGATAATTTTATAGGTTAAGTTGGCCGATAAGGTTTGTAGATCGTCCAAATACCCATAATGATAAGCATGATAGCGGTATATTGTGTCCTTTGGATTTTTATGGATGGAGATATCAGAAGCATAGACTTTATCTGCGATTTCCTTGAATACCGGAACGGCCACTGAGGACGCATAATACCTTCCGGCACTGGGGCGGTTAACGACTACAATGCAGGAGTATTTGGGTGCATCGGCAGGGAAATATCCGACAAATGATGCATTATACTGCCGCCCCTTGTATCCTTGTTCTGTAGTATGAATCTGGGCTGTTCCTGTTTTCCCTGCAACGGTGTAAGGACTGTTGCGAAATGCTTGTTCTGCAGTGCCTTCTCTTACTACTTCTTCCAGCAGGTATTTTGCCTGACGGATGGCGTCAGGTGACGCAATTTCCTTATTCAAAATCTCTTTTTCTGCCTGGTAATGCACTTTATTGCCTTCTCTGGCTGATAATACAAAGCGCGGTTTAACATATTCACCGTTGTTTGCTACAGCATTGTAAAATCCGAGAATCTGCAGGGGGGTGAGCATCAGTTCATAGCCGATAGACATCCATGGGAGGCTTACCTTTGACCACTGTGCATGGCTGGTTTCTTTAATAAAGGGTGTGGGTTCACCGGGGATTTCGATTTCCTGAGTAAGGTTAAGATTAAATGCTTTTAACCGGCTTAGGAATTGTTCAGGCTTTTGCGCATAATGTTTAAAAGCGAACCAGGAAATGGCTGCATTGGAGGATTTTTCAAATGCACTTTCAAGCGAAAAAATCTGTTCACCCTGTTCGGCATGGCTGTCGATCATCTTTTGCCCATAATAATATTTTACGCCGTTGTGGATGATTGTCGTATCCTGAAGGGTGGCTTTATGATCCTGCAAAAGGGCCAGCACGGTGGCAAGTTTGAAGGTAGAACCAGGCTCCATTTGATTTCCAATGGCCAGATTGTACGTTTCTCTGAGCCTGCCGTCGGAAAGTGACAAGTTGGACATCGCCAGAATATTTCCGGTATTTACTTCCATGAGCACGGCACACCCAGCCATAGCTTTTTGTGCGATAAGATGGTTTTTTAAGGCATTCTGGGCTACGTCCTGATATTGCATATTGAGTGTTGTGTAAATATCGTAGCCGTTTTTTGGCTCCACATTATCATTCATCTCTACCGGAGTATAATTGCCTCCCGAAATCCGCCGCTCCATCCGGTTGATTTTTTCTCCACTGAGGTATTTACTGTAGGCCCCTTCGATTCCAACATCGCCATCGTTTCCTTCCCGGTCGAGCCCGATAGTGCGGTATGCCAGGTCTTTGTATGGATACGTGCGTTGCGTTTTCTCTTCAATAATCAATCCGTTGTTGTACCGGCTTTCGTTAAAGACCGGTAAGGATTTTAGCCGTTTTAATTGTTCATAGCTGGTTTTCTCATTGAGCTTATAGTACCGGTTGTTTTGTGTTATGGCCTGTCGCAGTTTTGCGAGATAGTGTGCTTTCGATCCCTTAAGCGCATCGGCCAGTCCGGCAGCCATGGTATCCAAAACACCGGGAAAGCGTTTTTCCATTACTTGATAATCCCATCGTAGTGTGAATACCGGAATGGATGTGGCGATAAGCTCTCCATGGATGCTAAAAATATTTCCTCTGATTCCGGATACTTCTCGTTTGCGGTATGCATTTTTATCTCCCAGTTCCCGTAGTTCACTTCCTTTGATGATAAACAATAACAACACCTGACCCAAAATAACCACCATACAAAGGATGACACCAACGTATACGATGGCGCTTCTGGTGGATATGAGTTTATTGTGATCTTTCATTTTTGTTTCTCTGAAGATTTTGTGATCCGGTTCGGTGGTGTAACTGCCTCTTTCAGGTTTTTGGTTATTAATCGTTTGGCCAGTTCCGACTGACTTCCATAGAAGGTTACTTTGTTACTCAATAGAATATATTCTGCTCTTAATTCCTTGTTTTCTTTTGTGAGTTTATTGATTTCAATGGCTTTATGTTCTGCGATATAACTATTACTGATGTATATAGTAAATGTGATTACCAGCAACGTAATAATGCCCATATTTTTTTTCGATGGCATTTCCGCATTTAACCCAAGGATTCGTTGTAATCCTTTCATAGTTCTCTTCCTCTTTTGGGAAGCAGGTGGCTGTGGCGTATGTTTCTTTTGTGTGTTCATTTATATTTTTGTTCCTATTCTTAATCGGGCACTTCTTGACCTGGGATTGTTGTGCTGTTCCTCCTCTGTGGGCATAAGAGGTTGTTTCTTTGGTGTTGTAAAGGGGGTGATTAGGTTTCCGTAGAAATCTTTTTCCAGTTTCCCCTGCGTATTCCCTGATTTGAAAAAGTTTTTTACGAGCCGGTCTTCCAGGGAGTGATAACTGATGATAACCAGTTTTCCTCCGGATTTCAGAATCAGGGTTGATTGGTATAAGAGGTCTTCCAGGGCCCCGAGTTCGTCGTTTACAATAATTCGTAATGCCTGATAAACCTGAGCGAGGTATTTATTTGAGTTTTTTGAAGCCGCCAGAGGAGCTGCAATTTCATTGAGTTGTCGGGTTGTTGTAATGCTTCCGGTGGTACGGGCCGAAACAATACGTTTTGCCAGGGCATAACCATTTTTTATTTCGCCATAGGTCTTGAAGATATGGGCCAGATTTTCGGGGGTTTCATGATTGAGGAGATCAGCGGCTGTGTGTGGATGCTGCCGGTCCATGCGCATATCCAGCGGCGCCTCGAATCGTGTGGAAAATCCTCGTTCAGGTACATCAATCTGATGGCTGGAAATCCCCAGATCGGCCAGTATTCCGTCGACGGGAATCGCATTATAAAAGCGCAGATAATTAATCATGTACCTGAAGTTTTGTTGTATCAGAGTAAAGTTGGGGTTTCCGGGATGATTGGATTGTGCGTCGGGATCCTGATCAAAAGCGAAAAGACGCCCGTCGGTGAGTTTCTCCAGAATTTTCCGGGAATGCCCTCCGCCTCCAAACGTAGCGTCAATATAAGTACCGTCGCATCGAATATTTAATGCGTCAATACTTTCGTAAAGCAATACAGGATTATGATACATAAGCACTTTACTCTGGTTGAATGTTTCCCATTACCTCTTCGGCAAGTGCTCCAAAATCATCGATTTTTTTCAGGGCTTGTTCGTATTGGTCTTTATCCCAGATCTCAATTTTATTGATTACAGAGGTTAAAACCAGATTTTTTTTAAGCCCGGCATAGTCTATTAAATCCTTTGAAATCAGAAAACGATCCTGGGAGTCGAGCTCCACAATTTTTACTCCGGCCGTGTAGCTCCGGATGAAATCATTGTTTTTCTTTACAAAGCGATTTAGCTTGTCCACGCCTCTGATCTCTTTGTCCCAATTTACTTTAGGGAACAATTCCAGACAATTTTGGAACACGCTGCGTTTGATCAGAAAATCATCATTCAGGCAACTCAGGAGCTGCTTTTTCAGCCCTGATGGAAGCAAAACCCTGCCTTTCGCATCGATTTTGCATTCATACGACCCGATGAGAAATTGATCTTCTGCGATATCGTGATGTAAAGATAAGTTAAATCCTCCCACAATTCTCCACATTTTACCACAAATTATTAACAATTGTTACATTTTTGAGCAGAAAAATATAATCAGGCAGGTGAAACTATTGATATTCAATGTATTGCATTTATTTTTTTGTGGGAGGTCTCTGTGGGTATGGTTTTGAAGTTCGGGCCGTCGAATTCAAATAATTTTGCCTATGGAAATTGTTTTCCGGATTATTCCCTATTTTTGTAAAAATAAATGCAGCGTACAATGAATGATAAGGCGCTTGATACGAGTGAAATAAAGGTGGGTTATATCGATCTGCGTGAAGTAGTTGAGGAAAAATCTCCGGGGTTATACGACAAAATCCCGGGATTCGTCATTCGTTACCTTCGTAAAATAGCGCATATTGATGATATCAACGCTTTGATGCAGCGTGCAAACGGAAAGGTGGGGCTGGAATTTAGCACCCTGTTGATGGAAGAATTTGGTGTGTCCGTTACAACCCAGGGGCTTGAAAATATTCCGAAAGAGGGTCGGATTCTCTTTGCCAGCAACCATCCACTTGGAGGATTTGATGGAATGGCTCTTTTTCATGCAGTTATTCCTATCCGACAGAATTTGATTTTTCAAGTGAATGACTTTCTGATGTACCTCGAAAATATGCGCAGGTATTTTATCCCTGTGAATAAATTGGGTTCCAATGCCTCCAATGTGCGTCGTCTTGAAATGGCTTACCGCGGTGATGATACGCTTCTGATTTTTCCTGCCGGGCTTTGTTCCCGAAAAAATAAAGGAGAAATTTGTGACCTGGAATGGAAGAAAACATTCGTCACGAAAGCAAAACATGCAAAACGCGATATTATCCCTGTGTTTATCTCCGGTCATAACTCCAGACGATTTTATCGGATTGCCCGATGGAGAAAGTTTTTTGGCATCCGGTTTAATATCGAAATGATGTATCTGGTTGATGAAGCTTATCGATTGAAAGATAAGAATATACGAATTATTTTTGGAAAGCCGATTCCCTGGACTGTTTTTGATAATCGCTACCGTGATGTGGAATGGGCACAAAGGGTTAAAAATCATGTGTATCGGCTGGAAAAAAATCCAAATGCTGAATTTAGTGTTGATAAAGAAGTATGAAGGATATTATAAAAAAAATTGAACGCTCACGGATTCTTTCAGAATTGAATCGGGCTCGTTTTGTCAGAAAAACAAATGCCGGCAGTAATGCAATTTATGTATTTACTGCCCATGAATGTCCGGTTCTGATGGAGGAAGTGGGAAGGCTAAGGGAAGAAACATTCCGTTTGGCTGGCGGAGGTACCGGGAAGGCTACGGACATCGACCATTACGATACCGATGAAAAACCATTTTATCAGCTTATCGTGTGGAATCCTGAGGAACAGGAAATTGTTGGAGGGTATCGGTTTATTCATGGGAAGGATATTTTTGTTGATGCATCGGGACGCGCGCGAAGTGCCACGGGTCATCTTTTTAGCTTTTCCCCGCATTTTGTTTCTACGTATCTTCCTCATACGGTGGAGCTGGGCCGCTCGTTTGTGCAGCCTCTTTTTCAGGCCAGTCGTGACCAAAGGAAAGGTCTTTTTGCCCTGGATAATCTTTGGGATGGGATCGGATCGTTGCATGTGGATTATCCCGACACCGAATATTTTTTTGGGAAAATTACGATGTATCCGCATTTTAATTCCATGGCACGTAATATTATTCTAAAGTTTATGCAACTCTATTTCCCGGATCCTGAAAAACTTGTAACCCCTCATGTACCGCTTGAAATTAATTTGGATACCGAATTCCTTACTACCCTTTTTGCCGGAAATGCCTATGATGCCGATTATAAAGTTTTGGTTCGTGAAGTGCGAAGCCGTGGTGAAAATATACCCCCATTGGTCAATGCATATATGAATTTGTCGCCTACTATGAGGGTATTCGGTACTTCATTGAATGATACTTTTGGTGATGTGGAAGAGACTGGTATTTTAGTGACAATCAGGGATATAACTACCCTGAAATATGAACGGTATGTAACTTCGTATCTGAAAACAAAGGAGGAGGATCCGGGTTCGTGAAGATACACTCCGCCACTTTTATTTGCAGTAGCCCTGATTTGCAACGCTGCCCACCCCCTGACCTTCCGGAGTATGCCTTTATTGGGCGCTCAAATGTGGGAAAGTCTTCGCTTATTAATATGATAACCGATCGTAAAGGATTGGCAAAAATTAGCGGGAA
>Ga0116152_10000929_pt1 | contig 24103 bp, 24 predicted proteins | sample AD_UKC119_MetaG_FD_89894 | JGI IMG/M metagenome (GOLD analysis project Ga0116152, IMG submission 89894) | Active sludge microbial communities of municipal wastewater-treating anaerobic digesters from Hong Kong - AD_UKC119_MetaG | ecosystem: Engineered > Bioreactor > Anaerobic > Digestate...
CACCTGTTCGGACTGAGCCAGGGATTTGCCCGCTTGCTGCGCCGGCATCAGCCGGACCTCGAGTTCGCGACACCGTCGCTGTATCGCTGGCTGCGCCACCCCATCTACGCGGGCTTCATTCTGGCTTTCTGGGCGGCGCCGCACATGACCGCTGGGCATCTGCTTTTTGCAGTTGCGACCACCGGCTACATCCTGGTTGGCATCTGGTTGGAGGAACGCGATCTCGTCGCCCATTTCGGCGATCGCTACCGGCTGTATCGCGAGTCGGTCGGCATGCTGCTGCCGAAGATCCGCGTCAGCCGCTACCCACACAAGGCACGGGTGACCGAGCCGTAGGCCAGGAGCTCGTCATGCAAGCTAACTACGAACAGCTGCTGGCAACCTCGCGCCGCGTGAATTGGCAGATTGCGGACCTTGTCGGCGGTGACAAGCGGCTCGACTTCTCGCGCCCGTTCCTGCCCGAGACATATGCGCGCACTCAGGAGTTGCCGTTCCTGACGCCGGTCGAAGCACTGGCCCTGAATCACATTCGCGCGCACGGCTATCTGGCAATGTTTCAGCTGGTCGAAGCCTTCATCCTGCCGTTCGTCGTCGAACAGTCGAAGTGGGATCCCGGGGAGCAACGCTTCAGAGTTCCAGCGTTGCAACAGTTCGCCAGCGAAGAGATCAAACACATGGAGCTGTTTGCCGTCTTCCGGCGGCAATTCGTCAGCGAGTTCGGTGTCGAATGCGGATTCATCGGCCCGGCCGAAGAAATCGGTGCCGCGATCCTCGAGCATAGTCCGTTGGCAGTCGCCATCCTGGTGCTTGGCATCGAGTGGATGTCGCAGGGACACTATGTCGAGAGCATCAGAGACAGCCAGGCACTGGATCCGCAATTCAAGAGCCTCCTCAAGCACCATTATCTCGAGGAGGTGCAGCACGCGAAGCTCGATTCGCTCATGCTGCAGGCGATGCTCCCACAATACGACCGCAATGCGATCGACCACGCGGTCGACGAGTATTTCGAGATGGGTGCCTTCATCGATGGCGGTCTGCGACAACAAACAGAACTCGATCTCGCGAGCTTCGAGCGTGCCCGCGGTCACGCGTTGACTATCGAACAGCGCGACACATTCCTGACTCGACAGCATCAGGCCCAGCGTTGGACTTTTCTGGGCTCCGCCATGCGCAATGAGAATTTCCTGCAATCGCTCGACGTGCTGGGCGGCGACTGCAGACACAGAGTAGCCGGCGCTGCGAGTTCGTTCTGCTAGTCGGGCCTGCTGCCGCCCCGCGCCTGCAACGCACCATGCAGGCCGTCCTGCCAGACTGCCTCGGGAGTCTCGACGGGTGTGATATCGAGATTGACGACCGTGGCCTGCTGGCCGCTGCGCACCAACACACAGTCGAGCGGTACCGAGTCGCCCGCATTGATCTCCTGATGTGGCACCCACGGCGGCACATAGATGAAATCGCCGGGGCCCGCCTCCGCCATGTACTCGAGCCGCTCGCCCCAGCGCATGCGGGCGACACCGCGCAAGACATAGATCACGCTCTCGAGATCGCCATGATGATGCGCGCCTGTCTTCGCAGCCGGGACGATCGTCACGGTGCCCGCCCAGATCTTCTCGGCACCGACGCTGCTGGCACTGATGGCGGCCGCGCGCTGCATGCCGGGGGTCTGCGGCGTGTTGGTATCGAGCTCGCCGGCCCGCACTACCCGTACGCCCGCGCGCCGCCATCGATCACTCATGCGGCGGCTCCGCCGCAGCGGGCGGGACATGCTCGGGTCGGGTAGCGATCCAGACTGCCGCCCCTAACAAGATCACGAGGACGATACTGCGGGCGGTCCAGGTGGTCTCGAGTGTGAAAAAACTGATGGTCGAGCCCAGTATCATCCCACCGATGGCATACACCTTGCCACGCCGTCGGATCACGCCGTGCTCGACCCAGTCCCGCAAACCCCGCCCGTAACGTGGGTGATTGAGCAAGCGTCCGCTCAGATGGGGCGCGCTTTTCGCCCAGCACATCACAGCCAGGATCCAGAAGCCCGTTGTTGGCAGCAGTGGCACGAATATGCCGACCGCGCCTAGTGCAAAGAACCCGCCACCCAGGACGCGCAGCGTCATCGTCCTCATCGATCCCGCCTTTCTCACTGCTGGCCTCGCTCGAGGCAGCGCGGCGCTGTCCAAGGTGGGGGCTCCTCTCGTCGTGGTCGTCCAGTCTATTATGAGTCGGCACTCACTGGCACGCTGAAGCCGCCCCACATCATGCGTTTGCCATCGAAGGGCATGTTCTTCGGCTCCATGAACTTCGCGAGCCGCGGATCCTTCATCACCCTGGCATTCACCTGATCGCGGTGTTTGCGTGACTTGTAAACGATCCATGAGAACCATACGGTCTCACTCGGCTTCAGCTTGACGCTCTGCGGAAACGAGGTGTATTTGCCGGGCTTCACGTCGTCGGCAATGCACTCGCGATACTCCAATGCGCCGTGCTCGATCCACAACTTGGCGCCGAGTTTGGCCATCCGCATGTACTTGGCTTTGTTACGCTTGGGAACAGGAATCAGGAATCCATCGACGTATCGACCGGCCATTGCAGTTCTCCTGTGAATCGCCGCCGCCTCGAACGATCACGAGCGCAGCATGTCCAATCGTAGCAATAGGCCGACTTTGCGGCATCTTCTGACTGCCAGAGGGAGGGTTTTGGCGTCCCATATCGATCATGACTTGTAGGCCACGTCCCACGTCACGAATCGTTGCCGTGCTCGCCGTCGCGACGCTTTGGTGCATGCCGTTTCCGGCGGCGGCGGAGCACATCGTCATACAGATCGCCGGGCTCGACGACGACCTTGAAGCGGCGGTGCGTGCCAACCTCGAGTTGCAGCAATACATCGACCGCGACACCCATCCCACGCAGATTCAACGTCTGCTGGAGCGCGGCAAGGACGAGATCCGGCGGGCACTAGAACCTTACGGTTACTACCACTCGCAAGTGACCGGCGAGCTGCTGCCGGGCGGCGACCGAGTGACTGCCAGCTATCGCGTGATACCCGGAGAGCGGGTCATCGTACGCGACAAGCGCGTTGAAGTGCTGGGCCCGGGCGCTGCGCTGCCGGCCGTGAGCCGCGCGATCGAGAGCTTCGCGCCCGCCGTTGGCGAGCCGCTCGAACATGGCCTTTATGAAGACAGCAAAGCGGCAGTCAATTCAGCACTGCAGCTCAACGGCTATCTCGACGCAGACCTCGAGCGGCATCGGGTCGAAGTCACCCGCGCGACGCTTTCCGCGACGATCGATCTCCGCTGGCGGAGCGGGCAGCGCTATCGCATCGGCGCTGTGCGCTTCAGCGACGCCCAGTTTCCGGACGCATTCCTGCAGCGTTACATCCCGTGCGAGCCACAAGCGCCCTACGACATCGAAACCTTGTTGACGCTGCAGCAGCGGCTGGTGGATGCAGACTACTTCGCCACGGTGTCGGTGCAACCCGCGATCGATGAGCGCGACGCCGGCCTCGTTCCGGTGGACGTACTGCTGATCCCCGCCAAGCGTACGGTCTACACGGCCAGCGCGTTCGTCAGCACCGATGCAGGCCCTGGCGGGCGGCTGGGCATCGAGCGGCGCTGGCTCAACACCCGCGGTCACAAGCTTGGCGGTGAAGTGGAATACAGCACTCGCGTACAGGCTTACAGCAGCTACTACCGCATTCCGCGGCCCGGTCGGCAGTCCCGCCTGTACAGCATCGCAGGTGGGTACCGCGACGAGCAGACCGACAGCAGCCGCTCGCGGCTCGCGCGCCTCTCGGTCATCGAGGCGCTCGACGACTGGCACGGCTACGCCCGTACCCTCGGACTGCAGTACCTCAACGGAGATTTCACGGTCGCCGATGAACAACGCTCATCCAGCCTGCTGTACGCGGAGGGCAACCTCGGCCGCAAGCGCGCCAATGATCTCGTCTTTCCCTCGCAAGGCCTGTCGGTAACCTACACCGCGCGCCTTGCCGCGCAAGCATTGCTGTCGGATACCAGTCTCTTGCAACTGCGCACCGACGCCAAGTGGATCCGTCCCGTCACGGACCGCTCGCGCCTGATTCTGCGCGCTTCACTCGGCGCGCTGGAAGCCGGTGATTTCAGCGCACTCCCGCCCGAGCTGCGCTTCTTCGCCGGTGGCGATCGCTCGGTGCGCGGCTTCGATTATCAGCAGATCGGTGCGCGGAATGCAGCGGGCGGCGTCATCGGCGGTCGTTATCTCGCTGTGGCGAGCGCCGAGATGGAATACTACTTTGTCGAGAACTGGGGTGCGGCGCTGTTCGTCGATGCCGGCGACGCGTTCAACTCCGATCTGAACGCGAACATTGGCGCCGGCATCGGTCTGCGCTGGAAATCCCCTGTCGGTATCGTGCGCGTTGATCTGGGTGTACCGGTGCACACTGACCTGCCCGATGACGGCCTGCGTATCCACCTGATGATAGGTCCTGACTTGTGAGCCGCCTGCGTTGGTGGCGGTGGGCGATGGGCGTGCTCGTCACGCTGATTGCGCTGCTCGGCGTGGCTACGCTCTGGCTCGCAAACTCCACATCTGGCGCACGCTGGCTGCTTGCCCGCAGCGACTCCATGCTGGCGGGAACGCTGCGTATCGAAGGACTGGAGGGCAGCCTGGCCAGCCCGCTAACGCTAGCGAATCTCTCCTATCGCGACCCGGACGCCGGCATCGACGTCACCGTTCGGCATGTTGAGCTTGAACTCGCGCTGCTCGCCCTGCTGCGTGCGACAGTGCGGATCGAGTCGGCGGAAATCGCCGGCATGCAGCTGACGCTGAGCGAGCCGCGTGCGCCGCAACCGGACCCTGAGCCGATCTCACTCGATCCGCCGCTCGACGTGGTCGTCGAAGCACTGCTGTTGCGCGATGCAGTGATTCGACGCGACAACGACACGCTGGCCGAGATTCGCACCGCGCGTCTCAACGGCACCTGGACCCGCGCGCAACTCGCCATTCGGGAGTTGGACGTCGATGCGGCGGACGGCCGCCTGCAGCTAACAGGGCGTATTACAGGTAACAAGCCGTACGCCGGCGAGGCACAGGGCGAATTCCAATGGCAGCTCGGCGAACGAACGGTGGCCGGTACGCTGACACTTTCGACGGCCGATTCTCGGACGACTGCACAATTGCAGCTCACGAAACCCATGACTGCCGATTTGCAGGCGACGCTGCTGCATCAGGGCGAGCGGACGGCTGTCGACGGCGTGATTCGCTTCGGCGAAGGCAGGCTGAACGTCGACGGTACGCTGAATGCCACAGCGGAGCCGTTGGCGGTGGATCTCAAGCTGTCGTGGCGCGATATGTTGATCCCTGCGGACCTTGCCGGTCAGGTGCTCGAGACGACCGGCGATGTGGCGGTCAGTGGCAACCTGCAGCAGTATGCGATCGACGGCCGGCTCGCGCTCGGTCCGCCCGGCCGCACCGCAGATCTGCAACTCAAGCTAACAGGTTCAACCGACGCAATCGAACTCGAGCGTCTGGCGATCGTACAGCGGGATGGCCGCTTGTCGGCGACCGGTCGCGTGGCCTGGCAACCCGGGATCAACTGGCAGATCGATGCGACAGCGCGCAGTTTCGATCCAGGTGAATTCTGGGTCCGGTGGCCTGGCGCCCTCGATTTCACACTGGCGAGCAGTGGCCAATTCGCCGCCGAGCAAATGACGGGGCACCTCGAAATCGATCGATTGCGAGGCATGCTGCGTGGCACGCCAATCCGTGGCTCAGCCGATCTGTCTCTCCTGACGGATCGTATGCTGATCGGCACGCTCGAATTGCAGGCTAATAACAGCCGGTTGCGCGTCAACAGCCAGCGCATCCGGCAAACCGGCACGGATGCTTTCGATGCAGTGGCCGAGCTAACCGTGCCATCGCTCGCAGACTGGCTGCCTGACGCTGCCGGCAAAGCGACTGCTCGATTCACGGCCCGCGGCGCCTGGCCAACGCTCGACATTGCCGGCGATCTCGCCGGCAGTGCGATCCGCGTGGGCGCACAGAGTGCCGAGCTGGTAACGGCCAGCATCGCATTGGCGAACCCGCTTGAGCCCGATGGTGAAGCGAGCCTGATCGCGCAGAATCTGACAGTCGCAGGCTTCGGGTTTTCGAGCCTAAACCTGAGTGTGCGTGGCGATGCGGAGCAGCACTCATTAGCTGCCGATCTCAAAGGCCCGGATCAGTCAGCCGCGTTGTCACTACAGGGCAGCCTGGAAGATGCGAACTGGCGCGCGACCGTGAGCCGCTTGCAGATCGCCGCAACCGACGTCGCAACCCTCGCCCTGCAGCAGCCAACCGAAGTGCTGTACAGCGCGGCAGGGACCAGTCTCGCGCGCACGTGTCTAGTCGACGGTGACATGCGAATCTGTCTCGCTGGGTCGCTGCAGGCGACTGGCGCGTTCCGCGCTGACTACGAACTCGCCAATGTGCCACTCGCGCTGACCCAGATTGCGCTGGCCGAGCCGCTGCCCGTGACGATCGAGGGTTCGATCGATGGCACAGGCGAGCTGCAGCGCGCCGAGTCCGGCGTCCTTACAGGTGCGGCCGACCTGCGCTCATCAGGTGGCGCTCTGCGACAGGCCGCGATTGCCGATCAGCCCGGCGCACCGCTCATTCGCTATCAGGATCTGGCGTTGCAACTGGCGCTCGCCGAGCGCGGCGCCGAGCTCACGCTCAGCGCCAGACTGGACGACGACGGCAACCTGGCAGGCCGCATCGAGACCGGTGATCTCACCGCTGACCGCACCACTTTGACCGGCACCATGACCGCCCGACTGCCCAGTGTCGCTGTCATCGAAGTACTGACACCGCAGTTGGTAGACGTGAACGGCAGCGCAACGTTGCAGGCGGCGCTATCCGGCACGCTGCAGCAACCAGAACTGTCGGGGGAACTACAAGTATCAGGCTTCGCGGCTGAAGTTCCCCGTCTTGGTCTGAAACTGCGCGACGGTAAGCTGACCGTCAAGCCGCAGACGGAGGGTCCGTTCCTGATCGCCGGCCAATTGCGATCAGGAGAGGGGCAATTGCAGTTCGACGGAACCGCCACGATGGATGCCGAGGTCCGGATGGCGATCAAGGGACAGGACTTTCTCGCGGCGGACTTTCCGGGTGTGCGCGTCGTGGCTACGCCGGATCTCGTATTCCAGCGCACCGCGGAGGAGATGTCGCTGATCGGCTATGTGCGCCTGCCACGTGCCGACATCAATCTCGCACGACTACCCCGCGGCACACGGCCGCAAAGTGCCTCGGATGATGTCGTGGTCGTCGATGCTGTCGACCGCCAAACTGACGCTGCACAGGGCTCACCGCTGTCGGCTACGATACGTATCGAATTCGGCGAGCAGGTGGCGATTTCCGGCTACGGGCTCGATGCCGATGTGTCGGGTGCGCTGATGGTGCGCGAACGGCCCGGCTCACCGACCACCGGCTCGGGCGAAGTGCGCGTCTCGGGCACTTACAAGGCATATGGTCAGGATCTGACCATCCGGCAGGGACAGTTGTTATATGCGGGCACGCCGCTCGACAATCCGCGCCTCACCATTGTTGCGGTACGCGAGGTCGGAACTGTGACCGCTGGCATTCGCGTGGCCGGCAACGCCAAGAATCCGCAGCTCTCGGTGTTCTCCGACCCCGCGATGGGCCAGGCCAATGCGTTGTCCTATCTGGTTGCCGGCAAGCCGATGGACGAAATCGGCGCGGGGGAAGGCGACGCGATGACAGCGGCTGCCCGTTCACTCGGCACGGCTGCGGGCGGGCTGCTCGCCAAGAACATCGGCAACCGGCTGGGCCTCGATGAGGTGGGCATCGCTGACAGCGAGATGCTGGGTGGCGCGGCCCTGACCGTGGGGCAATATCTGTCGCCGCGGCTCTACCTGAGCTATGGCGTTGGGTTGTTCGAACCGGGTGAAGTGCTGACGCTGCGCTACAAACTGACGGATGAGCTGGCACTCAAAGTCGAGCAGGCCGCAGAGCGCTCGCGCGGCGGTATCGAGTACCGGATCGAAAAATAGTCAAGGGTCGAGGCTGGTGCCCGTGCGCAACATCGTGAAGCGGGAATCTTCGAGTGCTGCGGCGGGCGTCAGTTCGTTGAGAATGACACCGCCGAGTCCGGCCGCTTCTCGCGCCCAGGTACAAGCGCCACCAAAACGCCCACCGCGCGTCGGCAAGCCCTGCACGGCGACCGGAACTGCCGCATCGACGAACAACGTTCCCGCGACCTCGTCCGCGAACGGGAAAACAACGCAGCCTGCATAAAAGCCGGCGCCGACGGCCGGAGTCACTAACAACAGCGGCGCGCCGTCGGCATTGGCCATGAGTGCCGGCGCCGAGTAGAAGCTGGCGCCGAGCGGCGCGGCGTCGCCGGCTTGCAGCACGGTGGCGACATAGCTGAGCGTCGACAAGCGATCGGTGGTGCGCAGTACGACTATCTTCTGCGGATTGGTGCCGCTCGAGCCTGCAGACGGGCACGCAAACACGAAATCGATCGTATTGCCCCGGACGACGGCCGATCCCTCGGCGACTACCAGACAGTTGGCCAGATCCAAGTGCAAGGAATTGACCACGTGGCGCGCCGTAAGCTCCGGTGGCGTGAGGTTCCAGCCGATCACCGATGTTTCCGCCGACCAGGGCCCGGGGGTCGGGCGCCGTCCACATCACGATGGCACCGAGATAGTAGCGCGTCGGCTCGGAGCTCGGCGGATAGAGGAAATATTTGTGGGCGAACAGCTTGTAGCGCTGCGCGCTCACTGGCTCGCCGGAGTCGTCTATGAGCCAGCTGGTCTCGTACACCCAGCGACCCGTGCAGCTGGCCGTCCCGCAGGTCGAGTGCGCCGGGTCCGTGTCTGTCACCGTGGCCGCGCTCGGCACGCCGACACTAACTACTTTGCTGAACGTTGCACCGTTGTCGGTACTGCGCGCGATGTGGACACTGACATCCTGCTGCACGGCAGTGGGTGCGATCCGATTGAAGTCGACGCCCGAGTACGACATCCACAGCACCGAACCGCTGGCACGCAGCAGTGACGGATCGAACTGACCGTTCTTGCTGTTGTCCCCTGCTATGGTCAGTGGCTGATAGAGCGCCGGATTCGTCGCCCGAGGGCTCAACGCTGCAGACTGCACCGCAGGCCCCTGCCCAACGCGATTGCGCGCGCGGATGCTTGCCGTGTAGGTGGCGCCGTTGGTGAGGCCACGTACCAACGCCCGTCGACCGACGATATCGATACGCGCGCTGCTCACCTGCGGCGACAAGGTGACCTCGTAGCCCTCGACGGCGGCACCACCATCGTCCGCGACCGAGCCCCAGCCGAGACTGATCGCACCATCGCCCACATTGGCCGTCAATCCCGTCGGCGCGCTCGGCGACGTAACTGCCGCCAGCACCGGCTCACTGCCGCCACCGCCACCGCACGCAGGTAACAGGAACACAGCGGCACATAGCCCCAATGGCCAACTTGGCCGACCTAGCAAGCGTACCCACGACATAGACATGTCCTTCAGTGCTTCCGGCGTGGCGGCACTAACAAGCGTGCCAGCTTGCTGACATCGCTCAACTGGTCGAGCCGTTCGACAGTCTCGGCGATCTCGGCAACGCGACTCGCCGGTAGCAAGCCCTCCGACATGGCCCGCAGTTTGGCCACGACCTCGGGATAGCCATATCCTGGCTTGTCGTCGGGGAAGGTAACCGCCTGCTCGACTCGTTTGCCGTTCTTGAGCGTGATTTCGACCCGTGTGCGCATGATGTTGCGCTTGAACCAGTCGAAGTCCATCGCCGGGTCTTCGACGCATTCGATGCGCTTCATCATGGCGCGCACCGGCGCGCTCTTAATCTTGCGTTCGGCATACAGCGCCGGCGTGAGTGGCTCGCGCAGCAGCGTAGTTGCCACGGCATATGGCAGCGAGAACTGCGCGTCGACCGCGCCCTGCGGATCGAAGTCGGCGATCCGTGTGACACCGACGTTCCACACGCGGACTGTCTCGACATCAGTCGCGCGGATGTCGTGCGCCGCGATCAGCTTGGTCAGCGCCACGTACGGCGGATGACTCCAGGCGATCGACGGATGCAGTTTGAAATCCGTGCCGAGAATCAACCAATCGCGCCCCAGACCCTGCGTCATCTTGGCGAAATCGCATTGATCGGAGCCAGCCATGATCCAGAAGCCTTCCTTGCCGTCGAGTATGCCGTGCCCGCCGCGCAAGCCCGCTCTGGCTGACACTGCGCCCATCACACCGGCCATCGACATCCAGCCCCAGCCCAGCTTCGCTTCGCGCATCGGCCGGGTCTCGTCGACGATGCCGAAATACTTGTATGCCGACGGCACCGGCGCGTACGTGCCGGTGACACCGAACGCGGCGTCCATCTCCACCGGCTTCAGGCGCAACAGATTGCCGGCGGCTGCACAAGCGGCGAATGGTGTGTATTGCTGCCCCCAAACCTGGGCGCCCCGCTCGGGACTGGGCTGCATGGACCAGCCGATGCGGGTACCGACCTCGTAGCCAGCGACGACTCCGGCGATCATCTGCTTGCCGGACAAACCCAGCGATTCGCTCACAGCTAACACCGCCGGCACGACGATCGGTCCGGCATGGATCACATATTGGCAGACATCCTCGTAGTCGAGCGCGAATGCCAGCCCGCCGTTCGCATAGGCGGCGATCGGCCGCGAGACGCGCGTCCCGTCTCCGATCACTGTCGCATCGCGCACCCCACCGCCGATGTCCTTGGCCAGCTGCGTGTGCACCCGACCGATCCGCGTCTGCGCGCCGCCCAGAGCGGCGGCCAGGATATTGAGCACGGCGATCCTGGCCGCGGCAACGGCTTCGCCTGGAATCTTCTGATAGCGCAGCTCCGCGGCGAATGTTGCGAGCTGACGAGTAACGGATGCCATGATCTCTCCGCATGCGGACGCTCAGGCGCCCAGTGGCTATCATGCACCTCTAGAACTTGAAGCGGTACTTCAGGACGATTACTGCGTCAGCCGGGTCGACGTCCATGCTGAAGCCCGGGCGCGCCGACTCGAGCCACAACGCCGAGGACAACCAACGCAGATGCGGCGCAACATGACCGGCGACGGCCACACGATCCTGGAGCTCCTGCTCCCGGTTTCGCTGGATCCAGTGCAATGACAAGGGTTTCGGCGGCGCGCTGGTCGTTAGTCGCTGTCCGACCGGCTCGCGGGCGAGCACGGTCGTCGATGCTGCAATCGACAGGACGAGCGCGGCCACGCGTAAACAGGCCAAACCCAGTTCGCCGTTCCGCCACCCGGTCATGAGGAGCTTCATGGCGGCAAAGATATGCCGTCGTGCATCACCTGCCTGCGACGCAAGACGCAATTCTATCGAGCCTTCTTGGACAACACGGCATGCGCGTCCAACGTTCCGCACATAATGTCGTGCCTGCGTTGCGCTCGGCACACAAAGCAACGAACAGGCACAATATGTCCATCGTTCGCTGTCAGGAATCCGCTCTTGCTGCAGAATTACAGTTGGCTCAATGACACGACGCTCGTGGCGGCGATGGATCCGGCTATCGCCGCATTCTCCGGCGCCTTCGGCGGCTGGGTGGCGGCTCACGCATTGCTGGCCGCCGAACGCGTCGTCAATGATCCCGACGCTTTGCCGCTGTCGGTCAATATCGATTTTCTGCGGGGAGTTGTCGAAGGCGACGTGGTTTCGACGGGCGAGCTCGTGCACAGCACGCGTTCGCTGCGCTTCGTGCAAGTCGCGACAGCGCAGGCCGACGGCGACTGCGCGCGCACCACGGCGATCTTTGCGCGCCGCCGACACACGGACGATGTTACATCGGTCGCGATGCCAACTTGCGCCGCGCCCGAGTCACTGGAACCAATCGACGCGAGCGTCGTACCGGTCACCTGGATCAATAGCTTCGACTTGCGATTCGCTTCGCGTGCGCCCGGCGAACGCAGCCCGGCAATGCGCTCACTAACCTGGACCAGGCTCAAGACCGAGCGGGCGCTCGACTACGCCGCGCTGCTCGCAATTGCCGATACACCGCTGCCACGGATCTTCATGCACTATGCGGCGCAGTCGAAAATCTCGACTGTCACGATGTCAGTGCATTTTCATGCGGACCGCGCTGATCTGGCACGCATCCGCCACGAATTCGTGCTCGTCGAAGCCAGCAATCAGGCAGCTCGCCATGGCTACTACGATCAGCTCACCCGCATCTGGTCGCGGGCCGGCCGACTGCTGGCGACATCCTCGCAGCTCGTCTGGTTCAACGTTCCACCCGGCGCGACGCCCGCCCCGGACCCGGCATGATCGGCTGGGCCAAATCCATCGGCGGCTGGGTGTTGTTAGCGATTGGCTTTGCCATCTTGCTGCTGCCGGGCCCGCTCGGCTGGCCCGGGCTGCCAGTGATGGCCGGCGGCGCGCTGCTGATACTCTCGACGAGCGCCAAGGCCCGGCGCTGGTTTGTCGAAGCCGCGCGCGAGGAGCCGAAAATGTTCGGCCGACTGCGCAACTGGATCCGCGCGCGCCGGCGCCGTCAGCATGCCGGCCGACGCAGCGCCCCACCGCCGCCCAGTTAGCGCTGGGGGTGCGCGACGCGCGTGTCCCGATGCCGCTGCAGCTGGTCGCACAGCGCCGGGAACGCGGCGTCGATATCGAACGAGTAGCCATCCCAATAGCCGTCCCGCTCCGGTACATAGCGCCGCGGCGCTGGCAGCCGGCCACTCAGTGCTACGCGCTTCATGCTCGCTTCGAGCGCCGCACACAAAGTCGCGGCGGGCTTTGCCATGACATCGGCCACAGACAGCGGCGGCATCACCTGCATGCCCACGCGCACGCCATAGCGCAGCGTGGCGGAGAACGGATGCTCCCAGATGCGATGTGTGCCGGTCAGCACAACGGGCAGCAGGGGAGCGTGCAGTGCCCGCGCCAGCCGAGATGCCCCCGCGCGGAACGCGGCTTCGATCCCTAACACCGTCCCTTGCGGGAAGACGACGAAGTTCTCACCACTCGCCAGTGAGTCACGCGCGGCGCGCAACATAGTGCGATATGCACCGGCTCCCTGTTCCGGCTCTACTCTTGCGTGCCGCATGCGCGTCAGCGCCGCGCCGATGTGTGGCCAACGATAGATTTCGGCGCGCACGACGAAGCGCATCGGCAAGCCCAGCTGCAGCAGACACAAGCCATCGACGAGGCTCTCGTGCAACGCCAGCACCACGTACGGTCCGCGCCCCAGATGCTGTGCGCCGCCGATCTGCAGATCGACCTCGAGGTGCGCCAGCAGGCGGCGCGCCACCTCCCGTTGCGCGTGGTACCGCGCCTGCGGATCGAGATTCGGATCTGCCCGCCCCAGTCGCTCGAGCGAACGCGACAGCAGCCACCCGCCGCGTGCCGCGAAGCGCAGGCGCGCGCGCAGCCCCTCCGGCACGAAGTGAGGCGTTTCTGGCGGCGGGATGGTGTTGAATTCCGGCACAGACTCGAGTGTAACGACGAGCAGCGAGAAATCCTCACGGATCGTGACCACATCGCGCTAGCATGGCGCCTGCCATGACACTGAACAGAACCTGGATCCTGCGCAAACGGCCTGCCGGCCATGTCGCTCCCGGTGATCTCGAGCTCGTGAGCGCCGAGCTGCCCGCACTCGATGACGGGTCGGTACGTGTGCGCACGATCTATCTCTCGCTCGATCCTACCAATCGCATCTGGATGAGCGACGCCAAGGGCTATATGCCGCCGGTCGGCATTGGTGAGCCGATGCGCGGCGGTGGGTTGGGAATCGTCGAAGCGAGCCGGTTCGATGGTCTGGCCGCTGGCGACATCGTCAATACCGGGCTCGCCACCTGGGCGCTCTACAATGATCTGCCCGGCAAGAGCCTGTCCCGTCTGCCGCAGATTCCCGGCGTTCCGCTGACCGCTTTCATGGGCCCGCTCGGCGTAACTGGCATGACTGCGTACTTCGGCCTGTTGGATATCGGTCGGCCCAAGGCTGGTGAAACAGTCGTCGTTTCAGCGGCGGCCGGCGCAGTTGGCTCGATGGTCGGGCAGATCGCGAAGATTCACGGTTGTCGCGTTGTCGGTATCGCTGGCTCCGATGACAAGTGCCGCTGGCTGACCGAGGTCGCCGGCTTCGACGCCGCTATCAACTACCGCAGGGAAGATCTCGGCACGGCACTCGACCGGCATTGCCCACGAGGCATCGACGTCAATTTCGAGAACGTCGGCGGCGCAGTCATGGACGCCGTGATTGCACGTCTGAACGATTTCTCGCGCATGCCTCTGTGTGGCCTGATCTCGATATACAACGCCACTGAGCCGGTTCCCGGTCCTTACAACTTCGGCAATCTGCTGATGCGCCGCACGCTCATGAAGGGGTTCATCGTATTGGACTACCTCAAGCGATTCCCGGAAGGCATGCAGGCCATGGCAGGATGGTTATCAGCGGGCAAGATCAGATTCGAAACCGACATCGTGCAAGGCCTGGAACATGCGCCGGCGTCGTTGGAGCGGCTGTTCACCGGCAAGAACCTCGGCAAGCTGCTCGTGCAGGTGAGCGATGGACCTTGAGTCGGCAGCGCTCGCCGCGCGCCTGTAAGGAAGGTCGTCAATTGCGATAAGACTCGGCGCCGAAGTCCGGACAGGATTCAACAGACTTGGGATTCTGCAAATCCTGGCTGCTATCCGCGAGCCAGCAGTCGTCGAATATCGAGCAGTAGCAGAACGTGATCGAGTTGGCTGGGTCGGCCAAGGCCGCCTGAAATCGGCGCGCGAGATCCGGAACATGCGTTCCAATCATGATTACCCTTTCGTCACGGCTGAGGACGCGGTCGGTAACGAAGTTGCGCGTCACCTCGCTCGTGGGCGATGCACCGAGCTTGCGTACCGCATGCGCCCAGTCGTGGATCGCCTCACCGCCCAGCAGCAAACGAACCCCGCGTATGCGCGCTGGGCCAACCCCGACGTTGCGTAGTGCCAACGTAAAGCTAGCGGAGTCTGCGGAGTCGAACGTGTCGATCGACAACTGCACGAACGGCCAAACGCCCGCTGCTGTCTGCTTGCGCACCGCCGCCGACTCCGTGAGCGCCGCATAGAGCGCGATAACTGCCACGACCACGCTGGCAACCGACAGCACCGTCTGCCACAGGGTCAGGCGTGTAAAGATCTTCTCGGCACGCGACAGCGGCGGAATCGGTTCGGCCGCTGGCTGTGTCCTGGTCACCTCGGGCGTCGGCGCTCGCTTGCCGTCGGATTTCTCAGTCATGGCAACTGCTCCTTGGCTGCTTTCTCGTGTACCTTTTTAATCATATATGGACTCGTTGTCACAGCGAGCGCTGGGTTCGGCGGTCGGCGTCGCCGTGATGGGTCGGCGCGTGCCCGTGTGGAAAGCGGCGATGTGGGGCGGAATTGCCGGGACTCTGCCCGATCTCGATGCCTTCATCGATCACGGCGATCCACTGCGCAACATGACGTTTCATCGTGCGGAGAGCCACTCGCTCTTCTACCTCACTCTGTTCGCGCCCGCTCTCGCGCTGCTGGTCGCGAAGCTGCAAGGCGAGCTCGAGCTGTTCAGGCGGTGGTGGCTCGCGCTCTGGCTGGTGCTGATCACTCATCCGGTTCTGGAATGGATGACGATTTACGGCACCCAGCTCTGGCTGCCATTCACCGATACGCCTTTCGGCCTCGGCAGTGTATTCATCATCGACCCGCTCTATACCGTCCCGCTGCTGATCGGGCTCGGCGGCGCACTCAACCTGCGGGACATGCTCGGTCTGCGCTGGAACTCGATCGGTCTGGCCTGCAGTTGTCTGTATCTCGGCTGGGCAGCAGCGGCGCAATGGCGAGTCGAGCAAGTGGCTGACCGCGCGCTCGCCGTAGCTGGAATCCCCTACCAACAACTGCTGGCGACACCGACCGCGTTCAATACCATACTGTGGCGAGTGGTTGCCATGACAGCGGATGGCTATGTCGAAGGGTCTTACTCACTGGCGGACCCGTCGCCACGAATGCGCTTCGATCGTTACTCGTCGAATGACTCTTTGCGACATGCCTTGGCGGGCAACCGGAATGTCGAACGGTTGGCGTGGTTCACACGCGGCTACTATCGACTGGAGCAGCGTGGCGACGGCGCTGTCATGACTGACCTGCGCATGAGGCAGGAACCTGACTACCCCTTTGCGTTCCTTGTCGCAGAGCACGGGTCCGACTGGCGAGTGGTACGCCCTGAATCCGTTGGTGGCCGCAGCACGATACCGCCACCGGCAGCATCAGCATCGACTAGGGCCTCAAGCCATACGACGGCGCCGAAGAGCGACGACACCGGCCAAGCCCAACGCGAGCAAGCCCAAGGTAGCCGGCTCCGGCACGCCATTGGGTGGTGGCGGAGTCACCTCTTCCGTCAGTCCTGCGTACCGCACTGAGGCTTGCGAGTAGTTATAGAAGCCGAACCGGCCGTCTGGGAAAGACCCCGCGAGATCGAAAATCGTCTGGCCCGTGCCAAAGGCACCGCCGGAGATGTCGACCCTGATGCGCGACGCCTGATAGAGAATCTCGAAATCGTAGGTCGTATTGTCTGCCCAGCCTCGGGTTGAACCGAAGTCAGTCGCCAGTACGTTGAAGCCTGCACTGTCGGTGTGCCCCCAGAAGCCGGGGATGTAGTTGGTGATCGTGCCGTTCACGCGGCTCAGCGCAAAACCTTCGCTCGCGAGAAACCCCCCAGAGGACTGATTGTTCTGTTTCCAGTCGAACAGCACGAAGTCCATGTCGTTGCCAGTGGCCGCCGGACCATTGAAGCCAAACACGAAACCGATGTAATCGTCGTCGCCACCACTTTCGACGCGGATCGAGCCGCGAATCGTCGTGTTGATCTGGCTTGTTGGCGCGATGAAAAACGTCGGGTCGCCGTTGATAGTCTGCAGTACGGACGCGCCATCGGCGGCGACAACCCAGTTGCCGTTGCCGGCCGGGCCGCGCTGCGACCAGGTGTTGAGATCGATCGGGATTGGAACTGCAGTCGCAGCCGTTGCGGCCGCAATCAGGAAGAAGACAGCTAGCGCTCGAACGGATTTCATGGCGTTCTCCTCGGCGTGGCATTGCAATATGTAAGCTGTACTCCAATTGCAAGCAAATTGCGCGCCAACAAGCCGCTGCCAACCCGGAATCAGTAGCTTACGGCACCGCCCTGATGGAACTGTAAAGTAATCCGACAGCGAGCGCGCGTATTTGATGCGCCGCAACGACGTCGTCAATCGCGCTCGGTGTAATCCCGCAGCGCGCGCAGCATGCGTGGCAACTCCCGCGTGAGACTGGCGCGCACCCAGCTCTGTGGAATACGGATACGCGGTACGGCGACCACTCGATAAGTTAGTAGTGTGTCCGGCTCTCCTGTTACTGGGTCAGGATTGAGAGGGGTAAGTTCCCAGCGGCCCTCATTGCGCGCGAGGTCCCCCGCTACTGTCGTGAACGTCACGGAACGATTGGGCTCGTACTCCGCCCGAAAGGTGTAGTTGACGGCGGGCGCATACCAGCCGTAGTCCACTTCGTGCTCGATGATCTCCGCGCCCGTCTGCGGATCGCGCTCTATCAACACGCATTTGCGGAGTTTCGGAACGAACTGCAACGCAGTCTCGCAGTGAGTCATGGCAGCGAAGATGCGCTCCGCGGAGGCGCGAATCCGGATAGCCGCACGAACCTCCCTGCCGCGCTCACTGGCGGGCTGGTTCGGCAACTCCGCCGAATGCACCACGACCTCACGGCGCTCGAGCGCGACACGATCGGCACTCGAGGGCAGCCAGGCCTCCGCGCGCACCGCGGCGGCGAGGCACAACGCGAGCGCGGCGGTGACAGCCGCCCGTGCCAACGTCATTCGTTGAGATTCCAGTCGTAGTCGAGATAACGCAGCCGCCATTTGCCCTCGCGCAATGCCGCAGCACGGGCCGAATCGCCGTGCCGGGCAACGAATTCGAGGATACCGCGTCTGGAATCGCCTTGGCCAAGCGCCGCGAAATCTTCATCGAACCATTTGAATATCGATGAGACGTACAGGACACGCTTGTCGGCGTCGAGCCTGGCACCGTGCGTAGTATCGGCGAGGTAGCGACGCGACTGCTCATCGAGTTGCGAGTCGAGCGCTGCGGCCCGATAAGGATTGCTGCGCAGCACCGGGCAGCCGCGCGCCGCACAGACCAACGCCATGTGGATGCGTGGTTCGTTGAACGTCGGGCGTACGATCTTGTGTTCCAGATCGTCGAGCGACAGCGTGCGCCCGCCCGCTGTGAATCGATCACCTTTGAAAGCACCCGGGATTTGCCAGATGCTGTTCGACGGAAACGCGAGTCCCACCAGCGACCGGCCCCGAATCGGGTAGTTCTCGATGATAGTAGTCAGCGTGAACGCGTTGTAGGCGTTGATCCAATACGCCAGTTGCTGCTGGCGAGAGAACGCGGCGAGCTGTGCGGCGTCCACTGTTGCCAACGTCCTGACGTACGCGTCGAGTGGCGCCCGATCGTTCTTGAGGGCTGCGTAATCCACGCGACCATCGCGTACATGTTCTTGCAAGACACGCGCAAGCAGGCTGTGGTCATGATCGAACGGTGCGGCGAGGGCGAGCGGCGCTGTGAGCAGCGTGGTCCAAAGCAGCAAGGCTGCTGTGAGTGATGTGTACTTCATGCCCAACCAGACCGTTGGGCCCTACCGCTTATTGCGGGGACGATTCCCGAAACTGCGAGATTGCCGGCGCGAAAACCACGCCGAACGAGTAAGCGGGCCCGTCCCTGCGCCCGCCGACATTCATAGTAGTCTCTTGCGCGCGAAACACTGTCAACAATCATCAAGCGTCGATCGGTTCGCAACACAGATCATGTCGCTGCTCGATCAGGCGAAGTAGCTTCTTCGCCGTCCCGCTGTACGCGCAGTGCTTCCTTGAAAGTATGGGTAACATAAGGGAACGGGATCTCGATACCCGCCTCGTCCAGCGCACGCTTGATGGAACGAATGACGGCATCGCGGGTGCTGTGCATGTCGAGCGGCTTCGAGCCCGCCCACCAGCGGACCGTGAAATCGATCGAGCTTGAATTGAATTCGCGCGCGAATACATCCACCCGTTTCTCGGCATTCACGCCTTCCGCTGATTGCACCGCTTTCAAAATCACCTCACGCGCGACTTCGAGATCCGTGTCATAGGCGACACCGGCGATGATTTCATGCCGACGTTCATCGTGATCTGTAAATATCTCCACTGGGTTCTTGAACAGGATCGAATTGGGAACGACCGTCACCTCGTTCGAGAGCTTGCGGATGTGCGTCTCACGCAGCGTGATGTGCTCCACTTTGCCGATGATACCTTCGCACTCGATCACATCGCCGATCCGCATCTTCTCGCGCAGCATGATCAGCATTCCGGCGAGGAAATTCTGAAAGATGTCCTGAAACGCGAAGCCGATGGCAACCGCGCCGATCCCCAGACCGGCGAACAGACTGCCCGGGGTCAGCCCCGGCAACAAGATGGTCAGGGTCACCATCAGGCCGAAGCCCCAGATCGCGGCAAACACCAGGGTATCGATCAGTTCGCGCAGTGACGGTCGCATATTCGCGTTGCGGACGAGCTTGTCTGCAATCTTCTTGCCGGACTTGGCCACGATCCACGTGACCAGCAGGATCACCGCCGCGATAGCCATGTTGGGCAACAGCCGGACGAATCCGGCCCAGATGGCCCAAAGCTGGTCCTGCAGCAGTTGCAGCGTTTCCATGGACTACCTCCTGATCGATATCAATTAGGGTAAGGTGCGTCCTGCCGTGACCGTTAGTCAACCCAAATTGCCCAGTGTGTCAGATTCCACTGGCTTCCCCCGTGTTCCGCCGTTAGTGCCGCAGGTGCGTAGCCGCTGGCGGCGTTGGCTTGGTATTGCGCTGATGCTCATCTCTGGGTGGCGCATCGACGGCAACTTCCCGAACCTGCCCAAGTTCGTGCTGATCGTCGCGCCGCACACCTCCAACTGGGACTTCTATCGCGGTGCCTGCGCGTACTTCGCACTGCAGCTCGATGCCACGTGGTTCGTCAAGCACACCGCACTCAAGGGTCCGGTCGGTATGCTCGCGCGTTACTTCGGTGCGGTTGGAATCAACCGTGCACAAGCCGGCAGTACGGTGACCGAGGCCGTCGCCGAGTTCCTGCGGCGAGACTCGATGATGCTGACCATCACGCCGGAGGGAACGCGCAAAAAGGTGCCAGCGTGGAAGACCGGCTTCTACCGCGTCGCGCTGGCGGCCAAGGTGCCGATCGTGCCCGTGGCGTTCGATTTTGCGAGCAAGCGCATCGTAATCAGTTCGCCCTTCTTTCCGAGCGGCGATCTGGAAGCCGATCTCCCCAAGATCAAGGATCACTTCGACGCCGGGATGGCTCGGCACCCTGAGTTGTACTAACGAGAGGTTGGAGCATGCGTTCCTCATTGTGCGCAGTTGCCTGTATGTTGATCGCTGCGGCAACCCTTGGCGGCGAGCAGCCGCCGACCGTCTTGCTGCCTGAGGGTACGCCTGCGGATGCCGCAAAGCTGTTGCAGGGTTTCTACTCGCGCTATGCAGCGCACGACTTCGACGCGCTGGCCGATTACTACACCGACGACGCGGTCTATGAGGATCCGACCAGCGACCTCTTCGTGCGCGGCAAGGCCAACATTCGTTCAGCGATGACGGCGATCGCCGCGTACGAAGATCTGCGATGGCAGTTTCACCAGATCGTGCGCGACGGCGACCGGATCGCCGCGCAGGCGACCTTGAGCGGCAAGTTGGCGGGCGTCAGTTTCCGTACCCGCATGGCCACGTTGCTGACGCTGCGCGCCGGACGAATCGCGCATCGCATCGACTATCTCGACAATCGCCCGCTGGTGGCGGCAAGTCGCGGCGTTGCGGCAAGCGACGACGCAGCGAACGCTAGCGCCGTGGTCACTACTCGCGGCGACGGTGCAGCCAAGTCGCGCCAGCAGGCGCGGCGCTACGTGGCAGCGCTGGAACAGCAGCAGGTAGCGCCGCTCCGGGCTTTGTACAGCAACGCGGTGATCTTCGAAGATCCGACTTTCCAGACACGACTCGAAGGCGCCGAGGCGCTCGGCGCCTACTATGCGAGTGCAATGGCGACATATAGCTTTACACGCCTCACGCCACACACATTGATCGCCGACCGCGACGGTGCGGCAATCGAGGGCGAACTATTCGGTATCTCGCGCGGCCGACAGCTGACGCTGCGCTTTCTGACGCTGCTACGATTCGAGGGCGACAAGATCAGCGCGCAGACCGATTTCTACGATTACGGCGAGTACGAACGATCGGTGCGCGCCGCCGCGGTCTTGTCTGAGGGTGAGCTGCCTAGCACCGCCTGCCAGAGTGCGGAGCACGAGCGCCTGCTCTTCTGGGAAGGCGCATGGCGGGCACGCACGGGTTGGGGTGTTCCGGCGGGCGCCATCGATGTGTTGCGGTCAGCCGGCGGCTGCGTGATCGTTGAGTATTGGCGTGGCCGCTTCCCTGACGACTCCCAGGAGCACAGCGGTATCGGTCAACATTGGTATGACGCAGCACGCAACGAATGGCGCCATCTTTGGATCGACGATCGCGGCTCGAGTGCGGTGGAGTATACGGCGGAGTCGGTCGACGATGGTCATATCGTCTACCGATCCATCGCTGCGGCTGGCGGCCGCGGTCGACGTCTCAGCCTGAGCGTCTTGCCGGACGGCAGAGTCGAACAATTGCTAGAATTTTCGACCGATGATGGCCAGTCGTGGCAGGTGCTCACGCAGCGATTCTACGAGCGTGCCGACTGAGTGGTGGCCGAGCGCAGCTTCGAGCCTCCCTAGGTGTTGCGCAGTGCATCCTCCAGCACATGAAAGCAATAACATATGAGAAATACGGGCCGCCCGAAGTCCTGCAGCTTGCCGACGTAGAAATGCCCGTGCCAAAGTCCGATGAGATCCTGATCCAAGTACGCGCGGCTGAAGCGACCAAGGGCGACTGCGAGATGCGCAGTTTTCAGTTCGCTGTCAAGTGGTTCTGGCTACCGTTACGAGTCGCAATGGGGCTATTGCGCCCCAAGCGGGCGATACTCGGCGGCTACTTCGCTGGGGAAGTCGTAGAGCTTGGCAGAGACGTCACGCAGTTCAAGATAGGCGAGCGAGTGTTCGGCGCCACGCGCCTGCGATTCGGCGCCTATGGCGAGTATCTTGCCCTGCCTGCGAACTACACGATCACCACCATGCCTAACAACATGAACTATACAGATGCGGCTGCCGTACCGCTGGGTGGCCTCAATGCGCTGCACTTCATGCAGCGCGCGAACATTCGGGTGGAAGACAAGGTGCTCATCAACGGCGCCGGCGGCAGCATCGGCACACACGCGGTGCAGATCGCCAAGTCGATGGGTGCAGAAGTGACAGCCGTGGACGCCGCCAGGAAAGAGCACATGCTGCGGCGCCTGGGCATCGATCATTTCATCGATTATCAGACAGAAGATTTCACGAGGACCGGCAACTGCTACGACGTGATCTTCGACATGGTCGCGCAAAGCTCGTACTCCGCGTGCATTCGCTCGCTCAAACCTGGCGGCCGTTATTTGTCAGGCAATCCGCGTCTCGTCGTCATGCTGCGTTCCGTGTTGACCAGCTGGTTTTCCGACAAGACAGCCAGCTTCGCGTTTGCACGCGAGTCGCACGCTGAACTCGTGGCGCTCAAGGGACTGATCGAGGCTGGAAAGATCGGTTCCATCGTCGACAGCGTCCTGCCGCTGGAGCAGGTCGTCGAGGCGCATCGCCGCGTCGAGGCGGAGCAGCGCGTCGGCGCAATCGTGCTTGCGATGCCATGAATCGCGACGGACCTATCGGCATATTCGATTCCGGCGCCGGTGGCCTGACCGTCTGGCGGGAAATCACCCGGGCGATGCCAAACGAGGACACGATCTACTTCGCAGATCAAGTACACATGCCGTACGGACCGCGCACGCAAACAGAACTGCAAGGGTTCTGCGACGGCATCACAAGGTTTCTCGCGTCGCAGGGTTGTAAGGCCGTGGTCGTAGCCTGCAACACTGCCTCGGCCGCCGCGCTCAAGTACCTGCGCGAAACATTTCCCGATCTCCCGTCCATTGGATTGGAACCTGCGGTCAAGCCTGCAGCGGCAGTCACGAAATCCGGCGTGGTTGGCATCATGGCGACACCCGCAACGTTTCAGGGCAAGTTGTTCCAGGCAACAGCCGGACGGCATGCTGGCTCCATCAAGCTGATCAACCAGGTCTGTGATGGACTCGCTGACCAAGTGGAACATGGCGACACGGAGAGCGTTGCGACAGAGGCGATGCTGCGGGGATTTCTCGCGCCGATGCTGGCAGCCGGTGCAGACACAGTAGTGCTCGCGTGTACACACTACCCATTCGTGATCGAGTGCATTCGGCGGATCGTGGGACCGGAGGTACGAGTGATCGACCCGGCGCCGTCCGTCGCGCGTCACGTACGCGACACCCTCATACAGCGCGATCTGCAGACGACTGACCAGAATTTCGGTCGACATCGCTTCCTAACTAGCGGTTCGGCTGACAGGTTGTCGTTGCTGCTGTCGAAGCTCGTCGGCGTCACGGCCAGCGCTGATGAGGTACGCTGGCAGGGCGCCAATGTCATCGAGCTTCCGAGCCGGTGCGCGGAATGAATGGTGTCTTGCTTGCAACGCTGAGCCTGACGGTTGGCGTCATGCTGATGTTGGCGCTGTGGCGGAACGTCGATCGACGCGTCGACCAGAACGCATGGGCTCGCCTCGCGGCTCAGCAAAAGGTGGCCCCGACGAGATTCGATCCTGCACTGGTCGCAGACTTGCCCGCCGCGGCGCAACGTTATTTTCTGCATGCGATCAAGCCTGGCACATCGCTGAAGACCGTCGCCGTCATCGTCATGCGGGGCCAATTGGGGCTTGGGGACGCGACCAAGCCTAACTACCAGCCGATGCGGGCTGAGCAGATTCTCGCGCCACCACACGGATTCATCTGGAGGCTGCGCGCAGGCACGGGGGCGATGCGATTGTCCGGCTCCGATGGTGCCGAGTCGGGTCGCAGTTGGAGCCGGTTCTGGCTGCTGGGGGTCCTTCCTGTGGCGCGCGCGGG
>Ga0116152_10000931_pt1 | contig 24063 bp, 34 predicted proteins | sample AD_UKC119_MetaG_FD_89894 | JGI IMG/M metagenome (GOLD analysis project Ga0116152, IMG submission 89894) | Active sludge microbial communities of municipal wastewater-treating anaerobic digesters from Hong Kong - AD_UKC119_MetaG | ecosystem: Engineered > Bioreactor > Anaerobic > Digestate...
CGGAGGCGGGTTTGAAATACAGAACAACGACAATCCCGCTGTTCTAAAATTAGACCAAGATGGAACCGAGTTCACAATCGCAAACGATGGAACATCGCTTGAAATTGATGCGGATGCAGTTGATATTACAGGGGATCTGACCGCAGCAAACCTGGCAGCAGGAACCTACACACCAACTGCTGCAAATGTTTCAAATTGCGCAACCTTTGGAACGGTTTACGGCCATTATATGAGCTATGGGAATATGGTCTGGATTAATATTAAAGTGGATATTAATGCTACAAGCAACAGCACATTAACGACCGCAAGTTTTACACTACCGGCCGGACTCACATCAGATTTTACCGCCAGCCAGGATGTTATAGGAAATATGAGCTGGATCACCCCAATAAATGGCAGCGGTGGTCCCGGCCGTGTGTATGCAGATGCAACCAGTGATTTGATTTATGTGGAATACCGACCCAGCAATACCACCACATTTAAGGTCAACATAACCGCCAGCTACGTCATACAATAAAGCTGTCCTTTGCTGTCTAAAATACTGTACATAAAATTGCACCAATGAAAATAGCAGCCAGCATTTTATCAGGTGTTTGGGCGTTGGATCCGGCAGAGGTTTCCGGTCTTTTGCCATTGGCTACATCAGCAAGAATAGTATCTGTAGTTGTAGAGTTTGAACAGCAGTAACAATGGCCAATACCATAGTAAACAACGAAAATAGCTTCCTGCAATGGGTAAACGCGGGTGCAGCATCCATAAGCTATGGATGTATTGTCCGGTGTGATGACCCGGAGCAGCCATGCCTGCCTATCTTCAACCTGGAAGATTACGAATTTCAGGTATATGTAGAAGACCCGGCTGCAGGTTGGGCCGAGGCTCTTACCCTTGGGGTTTACATTGGCGGTACTGTTCCCTCAAACCCTGTTGTTCCTGGATACTTTCATGAAACATACTCCGGCCGTGTCATTGAACTGTCCAGTGGTGACAAGGTTGTATCGTACATCCCTAATGCCGAATTTGTTTCAGACCTCTGTGCTGCAGGATTAGATGATGGCCAGTGCATTCTGTTTGTGCTGTATAACAGTGGAACCGGAACCGTTGCTGCATACAGTAACTGCCTGAAATACTTTGCAGACCCATGTTTCACCAGGCGCATCCGGTACACGAATGGTAAAAACGCATTCGGGTTTTACTATGAGGATGACCCGCTTGGAACAGGGGCCACATACTACAACAAGGCCCGTGTTTTTATGACCATGCATAGCCCGCAGTTCCCGACAGAAAAGAGGGTTTTCACATTAAGCACTGGAATTACAAAGAAACTCAGTTCTGTGGTACGAAAGCAGTATCAGGTTTTGGTAGATTACCAGACGGAGCAGTTTCACCAGGCATTTACTATGGCCCTGGAACACGATACCTTTACTGTTCGTGATGATGAAGAGGAAGATTTTACCGAGTATGTCTGTATGGATGACAACCAATATAATATCGAATGGCAGGATGAGCCAGGTAGATACATTGGAATTGGTCGGGCCACATTTGCACTTCAAACTACACCCTTCAATAACCAAAATTCTTATTGCTGATGTCTGACAAAGGAATACTACTGATGGCATTTGGTGCCCCGGAATATGGCCGGCTCGCATTTAATATGGCAGTGTCCATCAAACACCGGGAGCCAGAAATGAAGGTAGCCCTTGCCTTTTCCGGTAATGCCCTGAACCACCTCGGAAGGTATGCCCTGGATAAATTCATTGACAAGCTTATTCCGGTACCCAAATCCATCATATACCACAAAGGGCAGTTTTCTCCATTCCGGGCAAAGCTTCATATGTACGAACTGAGCCCTTGGGAGCATACGCTATTCCTGGATGCTGACAACATATGGCTACCTGGTGGCCCTAAACCATCACAGGTGATGAACAGCCTGGCAAAAGAAAAATTCACAATCCAGAACAGGGGCGTTCTGCATATGGGTCCAGAGCAGCTTCCATCAGAAACAAGCCTTTGGGCCGATGTGAATGAAATCAGGGATGTGTACGGCCTGGAAGGGAAGAACTATTTTGAGATACACAGCGAGTTTGTTTTCTTCCGAAAGTTGAAAGCTGTTGAGGCCATGTTCACAAAGGCAGTACAGGTTCATGACAACCTGAAAGTGAAAAGCTTTGTGTTTGGCGGTGGCATACCGGATGAACTGCCTATGGCCATTGCAATGGCAAAGACCGGAATAGAGCCGCACGAAACGCCATACACGCCTACATATTGGGAGGTAGTGGAAAAGAAAATGCTACACAAAAACCCATCCGAAATGTTCTCCCATTACTGTTGCTACAGCACAGGCGGGAGTACTCATTCTTTCTTCATGACCGATTTTTACAACGCCCAGGTTCGGCACATTTTCTACAAAGAGGGTATCGAATACCCATACTTGCTGCAGGACAAGACTGTTTTCAGCCCTGACCGAAAAAACCTATAACCATGTTGCCTGCAGATTTATTAAAGAAGTATTTAATCGAAGGGAAAACCGGGCCATTCTACGATGATGCCAAAAAAGAGGCATTTGACATGAGCATCCATGCTGATGGAGAATACCCGGCAAGCTACATCGAAATGAGAAGGCCATCTGAAAGCGAGTACATTCAGAATTACCGTAAGACCATATTTCAGCCCATCACACAAGAGGTGATGAATGCCGTGTGGTTAGCACTGTCAAAGGTGAGAAAGGCTGACGGATGGGTGATAACGTACCCTGAGAAGGAAACAGGAATGGCTGATGATGAGCGGCCAAGTGTTTATTTCCAGGAAGGCATCCCGGTGTTTGGAGACATCCAGAACTGGCTTTTTGGTATATCCCTTCGGTTCCACCTGACAGATGCTAATGGTGTATTTGTAGTGAAACCATATGAGCGTGTCACTGATGCTTCCTCATATGCGAAGCCGTACCCATTCCCGTACCGGGCCGAGCAGGTTGTGGACTATATTCCTGGTGAGTATATCGTGTTGAAAGACCATGATGATGGTGATATGAATAGCGAAACATTCATCACGATAGACAGGACCGAATGGATTTTGTACAGGAAGGACACCAATGGTAAATTCCAGGCTGCAGATACATGGAATCACGGCCTTGGGTATCTTCCAATCATCAGTTGCAGGGGGATGTACAAAAAACAGAAAGGCACCAGGTACCTTTTTACATCCCGTCTTTCTGCCATGTTACCCCGCCTTAATGAAGCCATCCGGGAATACAGCGACCTACAGGCAGAGGTTGTGCAGCACATCCACAGCGAGAAATGGGTGTATGCCAATCAAAGCTGTCCTACCTGTAAGGGTATCGGAAAGGTTCGCCAGGGCCAACCCGTGGAACTGGTAACCTGTTCTCAGTGTAATGGAACGGGTGAGGTGCTCACATCCCCGTATTCCAGTATGCACGTGAAGCCGCCGAAGGTTGGCGAGCAACCAGTACCCATCCCGCCTGCAGGATATATCACGAAGGACACCAACATTGTTGAGGTTCAGGATAAGCGGATAGATAAGCATATGTACCGGGCCCTCTGTGCAGTCAATATGCAGTTCATCGATGCCATACCGATTGCAGAAAGTGGTATTGCAAAAGCTCAGGATGCTGATGCTATGAATACTACCGTGAACAACATCGTGGAAGACCTGGCCCGGATTGCAAAGGAATTCTGTAGGATAGCCATTGATTTACGGTACTCTCTCATTGTCCAATCGGAAGAGGCCAGAAAGTTACTGATGCCAACCTTCCATGTTCCGAAAGAATACAATTTCCTGATGGCCCGGAGCATTGTGGAAGAAATCAAAGCCATGAAGGATGGCAACGTGAACCCTGCCATTGTGGTTGCAAAAGAAAAAAAGCTTGCCGAAAGGGAGTTCAGCAGTGAGCCGCTTACCAGGGATGAACTTAACCTGTCATTTGAACTGGACCCGTTTGCGGGTATCGGTGCTGATGATAAGGAAATTATGCTTTCTGGTGGCACCGCCCTGGACCTGGATGTGGTGCTGAGTAATTACATCCATGTGTTCATCCGGGAACAGATGGTTGAAACAAACGGCACATTCATAAAGAAGAGCCGGAAGGAGCAGCTTACAATTCTTACAGAAATGGCGCAGGCGAAACTGGATGCCATTGCAGAAGGCAAAAAGGTCGAAGTTCCGGCCAACCCATTTGACCCGGCGAACCCGGCCCCGCCTGCAGAACCAGTTCCACCAGTTCCACCAGACCCGAATGACCCTGAGCCGCCAGAAGAATGACATACCTGGAACAATACCAGAAAGACCTACTGAAAGAAATAGACCTTGCCGTTGAACGCTTTCTGCAGGCCAGTGACAGGGCACAGACGCGGGCATTTTCCGATGTGGTGGACTTGCTGAAACAGCTTGATACGAAACGCGGCGTGGTACTGGTGAATAAGAAAAACCTTGCCATCATCCGTGACATACGCAAGAGGCTCAACAGGTCTTTTCTTAATCCGGAATATAAGGCTGCCGTTGAAGCATTTCTCAGGTCGTATGATAACATCGCAGCACTACAGGTAAAGTATTTCAAAACGATTGATGCTGAATTTGACTACAAAGAAACCCTGAAAGAAATCACTAAGCAGGCAAAAACCTATGTACTGGAACAACTACTCGGGAGCGGCTTTGAAAGTGGTATTGTTACACAGGTGGAAGACATCATTCGGCAAAACGTAACTGGCCGTGCATCATATGCCGACCTGGTGAAGCAGATAAGTGCATATCTGGCTGACAGCACATCAAAGTCTCCCGGAAAGATTGCTGCATGGAGCCGACAGATAGTAACGGATGGTCTGAACCAGTTCTCTGCACAGTTCTCATCCATAGTGAGTGAGGACTTGGGCCTGGAATGGTATATGTATGTTGGTTCAAACATTGAAACCACCAGGCAGTTTTGCCAACTTATGACCCATAAAAAATGGGTGCATAAGTCTGAGTTACCTATCATCCTCCGTGGAAGTATAGACGGAACAAAGTATAAGGTCAGCAAAACAACAGGCCTCTGGTATGGTGCTGTTCCTGGAACGAACGCGGGTAATTTCTACCTGTACAGAGGCGGCTATAATTGCGGCCATCAGTATTTGCCCGTATCTGCCGTTGTGGTACCTTTGGCCGTGAAGAATAAGTTGAAAGCCGCATGATAAACACCCTATTCCCTCACATCTATGTCATCAATCTGGAACGCCGAAAGGACAGGCGTGATGAAATTCATTTTATGGCAGAGCAGCAACGGTGGCATAGGAGCTATTTACTTTGGCCTGCAGTTGATGCGTTACAGTTACATATCAATGGCCAACCTATGGAGGAAAATCCTCGCAGGCAGGCCGAACTTGCCTGCAAGGTGAGCCATGCCAGGGTCATCCGTGATGCTCTTCTTTCTGATTACGAATACATACTGGTTCTGGAAGATGATGCAGTGATAGATATTGATGGATTTGATAGGCTGCAACAGGCGTTCCTGGAAATGGAAGAGGTGGACCCGGGTTGGCATATGTTCTACCTCGGAGCCAATGACATAAACGACACGAAAGAACAGGCCGGATTTGCCTGTTTCCGGCTGTTTACGGCATACACAACCCATGCCTATGTCATACACCGCCGTGCATACTTAATGGCCCTGGATGCCCTGGATTTGCGTGGACAGGCCGATGTGTTATTTGCCGAATACATCACGAGCCAGGGCCACAGCTATACCGTTTTCCCGTATGTGGCCACACAACGCGAAGGTATAAGTGATATCACTGGTGCAAATGAAACATACAAACTGAAATGATACAGAAACCGACACCCCTGGAACTGGATGCCATCAACATGAGGCCTATCCAGGCAAAGTGCAATCCAAGGTCAGGCCGTAACATTGAATTCATCGGTGCCCCTGCAGGGCTTGAACATTACAGGTTGCTTGCCTGGTTGGGTTACCAGTTGGAGCCTGGTAGTTCCATCGTTGAAATCGGCACCCTGGATGGTTGCGGCTCGCTATCCCTGGCACACAATGCAGACATCAGCGTTACAACTTGGGATATTGAACCGCACTGGCACCGACCCCTGGCTTGGCCGGAGAATATCACTGCCAATATCGTTGCAGACCAAAAGGACTGGAAGCACCTGGAAAAGAATTACCCCGGTGTTCTGGATGCTGATTTGATTTTTTATGATGCGGCACACGAAGGGAAGCAGGAACGCGAGTTCATTTCCTTCCTGGAGGCAAAAAAGTGGAAGGGCTTTTTGGTTCTGGATGACATCCACCTGAACCCGGAAATGGGTCACTTTTGGTTTGAAATCAAACAGCCGAAGGAGAACTGGACAGATGTTGGACACTGGTCTGGAACTGGAATAGTAAGGTTCTTATGATAGAGATAGTAAGCATACACAACGGCAACATCCCTGGTGATGTGCTAAAGTCACAGGCTGCAGTGATGAAACACCTGCAACTGGATAATGTGCATCGGCAATACCTTACCGATTTACAGCACCCGGAGGCTTGTGATGAGGTGCTTGCAAATACAGATGCAGAAATGGTCATACTGATGGACATAGACTGCATACCTATCCATCAGTATGCCATCACCGATGTTGTAAGAAAGGTTCAAAGCTATAATGCCATAGTCGGAGCAGCACAGAATGCGAACCACATCATTGATTGTATAGACTATGCAAGCCCGGCATTTGTTGTTATCCGTATGGACCTGTATGAGAAGGCCGGGAGGCCATCATTTGTACCTACTGAAAGAGGTGATGTAGGAACCGAACTTACCTATGCCTGCAGAGCCAACAATGTGAACATACAACTGTTGCCAATACTGAGTGTTGAAGACCCGAGGTGGAGCCTTTCAACTGGTGAAAAGTTTGGCATCGGCACCCTGTACTATCCTGGAATATATCATGCATTTGAAAGCCGGATGAATGCGAGTGCCCGTGGTGCATTTATCAGGAAGTGTGAGGAAGTGTTGAACAGGTAGTCCTTTCCTGGCCACCTGGAATATCACCAGGAGTAGACACACGGAAGTACTTAGATAGCACCTTTCTGAAATCCAGAATAGCCTTGTATTGGATGTTTGGATTAGAAAAATCCAATATTTCTGGAAATTCAGCCATGTCCATTTCTATTTCGTGTGGTGGCTTCATGCTTGACAACTATATCTATTGCCCGGCCCCATGCTTCCAGGTGACCTTTCGCACCAAATGGTTTTTTGACCAATTCGGATAGGGCTTTCATTGCATCCTGGTTCATTTTATACTCCCTCACTATTTTGTACAGGGCCTGTTCCTGAGTTCTGAAACACCCGTTGCAGGCATCTTTATCATCAGCCATTTGCTGTATCAGTGTTTCCTGTACATCAATTGGCACATCCTTAATAAGCAGGCTCTTCCCTTCGAATACTTTTGGGTTAGGCATAGCAGTTACTTAGTACAAAAGTATCCATCCCCTTGCGCACTGTCAAGGCCAATACATATCTTTGGCAAAACAAATGACCGAAATGGCGAATAATCTTCCTGACAGCGAGTACCTGTTGGTCATCAAGCCGAGTGGAATGAGAACCCGGGTTTTGAAGTCTGTAGCAAAGACCATCCAGAAGGCAAACGCCTGTCTCCCGGTAGAGAAACGCGACCGCATCTATCCATATACCAAAGGCGCAGAATTCCAGAAGGGCCTTCCAGAAGATGAGCAGACTGGTATCACAAAGACCATCGAAACTGTCATCACCAAGCACTCACAGGAAATCAGTGCCAAGGATGCGGAGATAGAAAAACTTCGCAAGCAGTTGAAAGACCAGAAGGCGAAGGCTAAGCAAGCTGTAGCCGTTGCCAATACTGAAACACCCGTTAATAAAGAAGAATGAAGTTGACCACTGCAATTCTAAGCCTGTTTGAAAAGGCAGGCATCCCGGCCACCAATGAACACTTGTCTGCACTCATTGAAAATGCAGCACTGACCGAGGTGGAGGTGGAACCCGTACTGTTTAACACCCTGGACAGCCGACTGATGACGAAGGAAATTGCCCTGCAGCATCCCGACATCAGGAAGGAAATGAAAAAGACATTTTTTGCCGAAGCATACAACGGACTGGACGCTGAACTGAATGATGCGTTTGAGAAGTATGGTATTGCGGAGGAAGACCGCACCAAGTTTCTTAATGAGAAAAGCAGTACGAAAAGAGCAGTGATGCTTTTTGACTATCTGCACAACATCAAGAAACCGGATGCGAACGCGAACAAGGACTTGGAAACGCTACGCACCCAAGTCAATACCCTGAACGGCCAAATCACTACTCTGAAAAAAGAGCACGAAACGGCCATCAAAAAGAAGGAAAGTGAGTACAATACGGCATTGCTGAACCACAGCATTATGACCGACCTTTCCGGATTCCAATATGCATTCCCGAAGGAAATGGACAGAACTATCATCATGCAAACGGCAAAGAGCATCCTGGATGCACAACTGGCCGCCCGTGGTGCAGTTGTTGTCATTGAAGGTGGAGTGAAGAAATTGAAAACAGCAGAAGGTACGGACTTCGTTGACGAAAGCAACCGTACTGTAAGCTATGACGATTTTGTAAAAACCACCCTGGCAAACGCTAAGGTGCTGCAGGCCTCTAAGCCTGATGACCCCAATCCGCCAAATCCTATTCCTCCGGTGAACCCCAACGAAAAAGACCCGAATGCGCATCTGTTCCACCAGGCCGCAAATGACGACCTCAAGAACTTCGAAGATGCAACGAAGGCTCCCGTTGGCACCTAAAGGTTAGGCACGGCGTTTCATAACGCTAAAAATCTTTAACCATGTTAGGTTTTGTTCCGAATTTTCTCCGGCACCTGGCACAAGCCACAGGCCCGGCTTATCCCGGCTTAAAAGTAACAAGCCCTGGATATCTGCAGATGCTTCTGCAGAACCGTTCCAACCCCCGCGTTCAGGTTCTGAATGATGGATGGGATGGCAACGAAGGCACTTTCCGTGAAATGAAAGTGAAGTACCGTGAACGCGGCATAGAAGACAACACGCAAGAAAGCGATACTTGTGACCTGGATGTTATCCCGGTGTACAAGGAAGCTGATGTGTCGTTGCGCTTTTTCCGGGCCGTGGCCATCGGTATTGACCAACCAACCCTGGCCAGATATGAAGCGGAAGCACTTCGTTCTGTATTAGTGGGTCAGCCTGCAACCCCTATGATGAATGAGCTGTTGGGTGGTATCATTGAACAACTGAATGGCTTGTTCCAGGCCATAGATAACGACCTCATCTCTCTGCAGGCTTCGAACTTCGGTAAGAACGCCCGTACAGGTGTCATCGTTCCTCCTGACATCAACATTAGCAAGGACGGTACCATCAACAACCTGAGTGATGGCCTCGGTCTTATCCTGGCTGACCTGGTAACGAATGAGTTCAGCAACCAGACACCCATCATCGTGGGTTCCGGCCTGTTCAACAACTACCATGTCCAGAGAATGGCAAACATGATAGGCATCAATCAGGCAGGCCAGAACAACCAGAACTTCCCTTATCGGTTCTTCTACGACCGCAAGGCCGCAACCGCTTGGGGAACTGATGACATCGGTGTGTTTGAGCCTGGTGCAGTTTCTCTGCTCCATCGTAACAAGTACAAAGGTGCTTTTGCGGGTGAGCATGGAACATCGAAGTTCTTCACCATGACCCCGCCCATCGTGGACCAGTTCGGCATGAGCCTGGCACCGTTCACACTGGATGCTCAACTGAGGTATATTGACTGCCCGACCGACATCACAGTGAACAGCTATGGTGGAACCAGAAGGTTTGACCGTGGTTATGTGCTGACTGTTTCGGCCTACTTCGACCAGTTCAACATCCCTGGTGATGCTTACAACAGCAGCGACCCGCTGTATGGTACCAATGGTACTCTGTGGTATAACATCACCAATGAGTGTGAAACTTGCTAATCAGCAACAGTGCGTTGTCTGATAGACTACATTGGCATTGAAGGGTGCAATGCTGCAGCCGGTGAGGTGAGCCTGTACATCAACAGGCTCATCCCTGGTCTGCCTTTGCAATCCTGGTCTGCCATTGCAGAACCAGAGCAAGAAACCTATTTGCAGGTTTGGTCAGACCTGCAGGAACGGAGCGCAAGGCGTTTTGAAACCCTGGTAACCCAAGCGTTTTCGGAACGCTACCGCCTCCGGACCGTTCTGGAAAGTACGGATGTGTTGAAATTCATTGATACATCACAGACCACCCCGTGTGGTACAAATGCTACCGTTGGTCTGGTCATCATGACTGCAGCAAAAAATACGAACCGCCTTGTCAGTTCGGCCCTGCAGCACATCTACATCCAGGAACTATCATACTATGCCACAGACGGAGGCTCCGATATCGTGTTCAAAATATGGAACCTGGAAACGGGTACCCTTTTGGGTACTCATACCATTGCAACCGCATCGGTACAGGCCAATGCCTGGAATACTATCAATGTGAACACCAGGTACTATGCCTATCGCATTGCTGTATCGGTGGACTGTTATACAGACCTTGTTCAGCAGAGCATCAGTTCCGATGTAATCAGAAAATGGGTCGGTGGATGTTGCGGCTTTTGGAATGATGTGGACTGTGGTGCAGGCATCAGAGGGTTCACCAGTGAAGAAGCAACCGGGCTTACTGATGACAACATAACGCTGACTTATGACACGAATGGCGTTACTGGTGTGTTCAGTATAGGGTGCAGCTTTAATGACATAGTATGTCAGACAAAAGACCGTTTTACCCTGGCATGGGCTTACCTTCTGGCTGTTGAAATGATGATGACCAGAAAGGCATCCAGTGCCATCAACCGATGGACTGTAGGCATAGATGCTACCAAGGCTGCAGAACTACAGGTCATGTACGAAAACCTGATGCAACAGGAGTTGCAAATGGTTATTTCCGGCATAGACCTGAATGGAGGTGATTGCTGCCTGGACTGTAATGCCCCAATCGTTGTTCGTGAAAACCGTATGTGATGCGCCTTGATACGAACATAGTACATGAGATAGATAAGCTGATGCAGACCATCGGCCTTATCCTGGACCCTGTGCCGCTTACCGAAAGGATTGCGACTACCATGCTCCCGATTGTGCGTGACAGGGTGCATACGCAGGGCAAGGACGCAAATGGAAACGACATAGGTACCTACACCCCGGAATATCTCAAACGCCGCCAGAAGCCGCCCTATATGCGCACAGGGAGCCCGGATATAGTTCTCAGCCTCACCAGGCAAATGGAGAACGACATGAAGGCCCTCCCGGTGGAAGGTGGTTATGGCATCGGGTACAGCAATGAACTGAACTATGACAAAGCCATCTGGAATGAACAGAGGTATGGAAAGAAAATCCTTACCGCCCTCACCCCGGATGAGGATGAAATGGTGGATGCCATTGCAGAAGAATTCGTAAACGAACTGGCTGATGCAGTATCTTAAACAACTGGTATCACATTACAATCTGGCTATCCAGGCCACATTGGATGACCCTCGTTTTGAGGGAAGTTCATTTCATGGCCTGGTGAACTATGTTGAAAGGGAAGGACTGGTTGTTCCGGTAATGACAGACAACTATGATGTGAACCAGTACGTTGGTGTAGATGACACTCAGCCAATCATCATATACCATGCCGCCGGGAATATTGCCTATGCAGATGTTCCTGCCAGGTCTTTTGGTGATGAGATTGTAAAGCGTGAAACCGATAGCATGAGGGCCATCGTATATGCGAACCGGGCCAAGGTAAGGATGACACCAGAAGAGGTGGAAGCTGCCATTATCTCATCATTTCCTATCATATCAAAAGCCGACCGGATTGAGTACAAACTGAAAACGGTTATCTTTAGACCAGTGAGTTCAAATTTGAACCCGCGTTCTGTATGGGCACAGGAATATCCTGGCCAAGACTTTGCACTGCCGCCAAACGGAATACTGATATCTATCAACTATGCAATAGAAAGCACATACAATATTTCGTGCTTCTCTCTTTGCGACTGCAATTAAAACCATTGTTATGAATACCAGAAAAACATTCGGTGTACTTACAGCGTTACTTTTCGCCTGTACAGTCACCCTCTTTGCAGGTGCAGAACTGCAGATGGAACCGTTGGCTATGGCAGTTCTCGGTGCCGTCCTTTTCACCACCTCTATCACCGTTCCAGGCCCGAAGGAAGCCCTTATGATGGCCATCAGCTACAGCACAGACTGTGACGCCCTGGACCTGACACATACCTGTTCAGACTGTCCGGACCCGGAGGGTGGTCGTGTTCGAGCCATAGCGTTCATCAAAGATGACTATGAGTTCAGCGACCCAACATCCTATACGGAATGGTACAATGCCATCAACAACGGCGATGTCATCATAGTACCCAATACCAGAGGTACTTTTGATGGAGGAAGCCCGGTGGAAGGCCCTGGATATGGAGACCAGAGTACCAAGTACATCGGCACCAACTACAGCCTGACGTACTATGATGAGAACTATGCGGATAACCGCGACTTCTATCAGAACATGAAAAGGTTCCAGAACTACCGCGTTGCCTACAAGACCGAAACCAAAATCCATATGACCGATAAGGTTTGCCAGGTGCTTCCCAAGGCACCCATCGAAGATGACACGGCAAGCCAGGTGGTATGGGAGGTAATGGTCAAGTGGAGCAGCGACAGCGAGCCTACTCCATACACCGCTCCGGATGGCATCTTCATCTGCTTCGTGGTCAGCTAAACGGGTGACAATATAACGGGAGGGTTTGCAAAACGCCCTCCCCTTTTTTCATCACCTTAACCCTCACACATGAATATTATGGATATAATAACTCGGGCCGTCAATGTAAAAGCGAGCATTCAGCAGGTACTTTCTGATATGCCTCTTGGATTTGGTACGGCCACCATCTATGGGTTTTTTCAGCCATTCATGGATGCGGAGGCCGATTTCCTTATTTGGCTGACAGTGCTATTGATATCGGACATGGTCATTGGTATGTATAAGCACCTACGAAAAGGTACACTCCGTATAGATGGAGTGGGAAAAGTGTTTGACAAAATAGTGGTCAGCTTTGGCGTAATGGTAATCGTAGCATTCGCACAGAAGTGGGGAGCTGGTGAAGGATATTTCGGTGGCTTCTTTGAGGACGGCGCACAGTTTACACTTTTGTGGTGGATAGGTCTTAGCATTGCTGAAAACATCTATGTCGTAAGTGGTGAGAAATATCCGCCCAAGGCCTGGATTGAAACTATTCGGTCTATCAGTCTAAGAAAAACAGGACAGGGTGGAAATACTACTGACGAGAATAGGGAGTGATGCGGACAGCACTATAGGAGTAATCCACATTGATGGCTCCCTGCAGTGCTTCTCCCTGGAAGACGAATACCGGGCAAAGAAGGTATGGGGGGAAACCCGCATCCCTGCAGGGCGTTACCGAATACTACTCCGCACAGAGGGCTCCCTTCACCAGAAGTACAAGGAACATAAAAATGCAACCATCAGAAGCATCCACCGTGGTATGTTATGGCTGCAGGATGTTCCAGGGTTCGAATACATTCTCATCCACATCGGGAACAATGAACGCGACACAGCCGGATGCATTCTCACGGGTGCCGTGGCCGTTATAGACGAAGGCGGCCCGGAGGTGATACAGAGCAGCACCCTGGCATACATAGACCTGTATCGGAAAGCCATCGATGCCCTGAACCGTGGTGAGCAAATCTGGATAACCGTTCGAGACTATGACCTTGCAGTCAAAAAAGAGCAGGAAAGGTCGGTTGCCTGATATTTCTGCACTCATTCAGATTAATGGCCGGCTTGAAAAGTACGGCATCCGTTTCGCCGGGTCTTTACTTTGTCCGGTGGACAGTGTAGGTTTGTATTATGAAGCACATCCTTATACCATTGCTGACTTTCGCCCTCACATCATACGGGCAAGCAGTCGGCGTTAATGGTGCCGGGTTCTTTGAGAATGCGACACCTGAAACACTCACCTGGCTGACAGAGGATGTTGGCCAGAATGATTTTGTACTACGGGTGCCCGGCGGCGCAATAGCGAAGTTCGCCGACCCCCGCGTTCCATCCGGTTGGGGTTTGACGTATGCCGGGATAGACAGCATTCAGCCGAAATACGGAAGCCCTGATGAGGAAGACCAGGCCAATGCCATCCAGAAATGGCACCGAAAGGCAGACGCACAGCCAAACTACTCCTATCTGAGTGATGTAGTTGCCCTGGCCGGAGATATGCCCGGGTTGAAGGTCATATGGGTTGCCAATATGTTCATCAGCCCGGAAGCCACCGTTTACGCCCTGGAATACCTTCGAGAATTTGATGTTGATGTGGTGGCCGTGGAAATGGGTAATGAAACCTACAGCCAGTTCGGTCACGATTTTTCTGCCTACAGGTCAGCAGTTAATCGTTTGCGTCCGTACTTAACTGACAACGGCTATCCCGTCGCTCACCCGGCCACCCCAACAGGCACCAGGAACAGGCCAGACCACCAGGAGTGGTCAGATAGCCTACAGGCGGCCATTGCAGGCCCTTGGCGAGGCGATTTGGTGAACAGGCATAGGTACTACGATGGAAGGGAGTACAGTGGACTGGAGAGCCCGATAGACACCATCCTGGCCATATCTCAGTTCCGGGCCTGGTCATTCGCCGTAGAATTCCAGTCCTGGAAGGATGAATACCCCTACGCAAGTGGTATTATCTGCACCGAGTTCAACACTCAACCCGCCGCCCTTATCGGTGACACATACGCCAACGCGGTGTTTGTCGCTGAATTCCTGGCTGCAGCAACCGAATACCTTGACTATACTTGCATCCACAATGGTATAGCACCCGATAAGTATGGCATTATCTACGGTGACCCGCCGAGGAAAAACACCTCATATGCTCCAACCATTGCAGCATTAGGGGATAGCTGCCTGACATACACCATCTACGATACGGCCATGGTGCAGACGGTTGTCTTTGATACCATCCATGATGCTGCCTGCCAGAAGTGCACCCGGTTTTGGTATATGCTATTTCACTGGAAATACTGCAAGGGATGCGAGCCATTCCAGGTGGTTCCGAGAACCATCACAACAGAGGTGGTCACGGCCCGTGACACCACCATTTGCGGAGGCGTTACTCAACCACCGATGCAGGCACTTGATAGCGACACGCTTGAATTCTACAACGAAACGCAGTTCCGTGATTTCCTCCGGTACTATGGTATTGCAGACTATGAGGTGTTGCCTCGGGCGTTTGATAGCTCAGCGACCATCCTGGATGTGGTTCCTCACAAGTGGATGACCAACAAGCAGGGTGACCAGGTATATGCTCCGGACCCGGCCTATTATGATGTAGGCATACCCGAAAACGAAGCCTATCTGCACGAAGACCTATTTGCAGGCAAGCAATACGTTTCCTTCCGTGACCATAGCCATCTGCAGAAGATGATGCGTGAAATGGTGCCAGTGTATTGCCCGGATGGTGACCTGTTCAATGTTTGGGAGGTCATCACCAATCCGGTCACCGGGCAACGGGTGAAGTTCTACAACATATACCGATGGAGTGACAGGAACGGGCAAAACATCTGGAATGAAAATCTTCACCTATGGCTCCTTTGGGGATTTGATACGCAGACCACCACATACGGCATTGATAGCGGAGACCCGGAGACGGGATGCGACTATACATTCAAAGCCTGGTTTGATGGCCACAATGATGAAACCCTGTACAATCGCGGTCTGCAGGAAACTTACGGACACTTAAAAATCAAATAAACTATGTCAAAGAAGAACGGTATTAAATTGTTCAGCAAGAAAGACGGTACGGATTTCCTGACTGACTTGCGGGCACTGGTAGCAAAGCTTCCGACTCTTATCCTGCAACTCATTATTGAGGCAAAAGACATCAGCGAACCCATCATTGAAAAGGCCATTGCGGTTGCAGAGGCCATCGGGAACGCTGTTGAAAAGGACACCCCTACAGGGAATGCATTTGACTGGTTCGTTGGCCAGACCAAGTTCCAGTTTGATGACTGGTTCCTGGAATGGCTTCGCACCCATTGGCGAGAAATAGTTCTGGAACTGGTGGACCTGCCAGACCACATCCAGAATATCCATGACGTGACAGAAGAGTATTTTGAAAACCTGAAAGGCATGACCCCGAAGGGTGTGAATGCTCAACAGGCTGCACTTGCATCGGTCATCACTCAGAAGGTGAACCGGGATGTACACGGCGTTGAACTTGCCGGATGGGAGGCAGACTATATGGTGGCCACCGTTTTCGTTGATGGCCAGAAAGCCCTTGACAGTGCCGTATAGGTAAACTACCTTTGTAATGCTACACAGGTTCGTGTTCCCTGAATAGTTCGTGTTTTGTTACCGGAGGGCTCCCATGTGGAGCCCTTCTGGTTTGATATAGATGCCATCCCAGGTAAGCACCTGGAAGCATTATCAGGTAAGCATTGCGGGCAAAAATCGCCCCCCCCCCCGTACCGTAATGGCCAATGCAATAAAAAACATTAAGATTATTCAGAAATCTGAGTAAGGGATTAACCCCTTAACCTTTCTGAAAAAAAAGTTTTCAAAATATTTTGATGTTTCCGAAAGTTACCATTACTTTGTGGTAACAAAACACGGAAAAATAATAACTGACCCAACACACCCTGACTACAAACACCCTTTCCTGGACAAGGATGTGATTGATTTCCTGAAATCGGTAGAGCCGAAAGCTGGTTGCGTAAACAAGGCAATGGAAGAAAAGCAACTGCAGGAATGGAATGAGCAATCACTTAACCGTTAATCACAAAACCAATACAACAATGGGAAAAAACACAGACTTCGGAGCATACAACCAAAGGGTTCAACTTCAAAAAGCGCAACGCATTATTAGCTGCATCACCAGGGCAGATGATAAACTACTGAGGGCCTATGACAACCTGAAAGAATTCCAGAGGGTCAGACCACTTGATACCGCTCGCCTGTTCCAGACAGAAGAACAGATGTATCACGACCTGGACATTGCAAAGATGGCAGCAAAACGCCTTCGCCAGTACTACATCAATCACATCACCAAAATGCACGAACTGTTATGATTACACATCCGAAACCAAAAACCATCAAAGAGGCAACTGAAACTCTCCTTGCGCTCTCTGACCAAATGACCACCCTGTTTGATGACCTGCCAGAAGAGGAAAAGAAAAAATGTTGCGCCCTTCAATGGCGGTATTATCCACCATTGGCATCCTGGATATGCTCAATAGCGGTGGTGCTGCAGATGGTATGAAGAAAACGCCTGCAGATATATCAGATGAAGAACTGACAGACCTATTCGCAAAACATAAACCAAAGAACAAAGCATGAAAACCTACGAAGCGAATGCAGATTACCTGGAATACACTGGTAGCGAACAGACCTATATGCACCCATTCTGGAAGATAGCCTATTCGGAAGGCGTCAGGGCACTATTACAAGGTGCCGGGTGCTACTGGCTACTGGACCAGATTGCGCCCAAGATGCACCCCGAAACGGCCCGACAGGCCATGGAAGGATTACTGCCTGACTTTGAATTCCTGGCCATCAAACTGAGGATGGTAGATGACAGCAGTGCAGTCATAACCATTGAAGATGGAAATGACCGGGCACTGGTGACTATACCCGTACCGTTCACCGATTTTGATTACCAGGGAGGGTTAAGGCTTTTTGCTGCACCGACACAGGTGCAATACCAGGGAGCCATCCATACAACCTATATGGTATATCTGCCATCAGAGCATTAAGTATTTGAAACATCAAAAAGTATAACTAACTTTATCACAACAAAACGCAGAACTATGTACTTCAAACTATCTCCGCAGGCACTGAAAGATTTGTGCTATCTACTGAAAAACTTTGCAGACATGAAAGAGCATACCATCCTGGTAAGCGACTTCTGCAAGCGGGTCGGTCACGTTGGCCTGGTAGAGCAGGCTCTGGAAAACGAGGCCGCCCAAAGGCTTTCCTGGACACCGATGCCTATGCCATTACCATTCCCGGACATGAAGCCTGCAGCCATTCTAACATCGGAACAACTGGATAACCTGGTACCACTACTGGACACCTGTTTCATCCCTGAAATGAAGCAGATAGTGGACTGGTGCCGAAGTACAGATGTGTTCGAACTGGAAGACCTGGCTGATGACCTCATGGACCAGTCCTATCAGAACTACCGTGATGAACAGGACCGGGTGCAGGAGCGCAACAGACAACTTGGAATTTAACACCATCAAAAAGCAGAAATGAAAAAACGACTGGAAAACCGCCTCGCCGATGCCATCAAAGACTATGGCCAGGCAAAAGGCAAATCAGAGGATGATGCCAGGGCATTCGTTATGAAACGGATGAACTGGACAAAAAACAAGCTTACCTATCTGTGCAACAACACAGTGCAGCCATCATTCAACGAACTGTACAAGCTTGCTGAAATACTGCAGGTATCTACTGACCGTCTTTACCGTGAGGTAATCATCAAAACAAAAGAGGAAGCATGAGCAATCCGAACACGAAAGCAGTCACCCTGCCAAGCCTGGATGAACTGTACAAGGCAGATGACCTCCTGCCACAGAACCAACTGGTTACACTACTGAACAACCCGCCGAAGAACGAATGGCTTGCAGAGCATCCACAGGTGCCGGGCCATATGTATATCCCGATAGGCCGGGTGGAATACCTACTGACGAAGATATTCATCCGGTGGAGGGTGGAGGTGAAGACTGTGCAACTGGTGGCCAACAGTGTTGTGGTCACGGTGAGGCTTCACTACTGGAACCCGATAGACGGAACATGGGAATGGCAGGATGGCATCGGTGCTATGCCTATCCAGACGGCAAAGGGTGCCGGGGCCATAGACTTTCAGCAGATGAAAACCATGGCCATCCAGATGGGTGCTCCTGCAGCCGAAAGCCTCGCCGTGAAAGATGCTGCAGAAAAGATAGGCCGGATATTCGGACGGGATGTGAACCGTGACCGGGATAAGGTCATGAATGATGCTTCCTATGCCGGACTTGCTGAAAGATTTGTGAACGAATAAACATAACAAAACAATGAAACGACTATTCTACATCATCCTGGCCATTACACTGATGGCCGGAACCTCTTCCTGTTTCCCAAGGTGGAACAGTTACCAGTACCAAAGCGGAGGGCCAAATGCCTGCAGATAATACATATCGCATCACAGGTAGCCTCATGAAGGCTGTACGGAATGGCGAATGCCCGGAATACATCCGGCGCAAGTTCGTGGAGCATGAGCGCATCGAACCTACCACCGTCATGCAGAAGGGCCTGTACTTTGAACAACTGGTGCTCGGTGCCAACAGCCGTGACCAGTTCGAAGTACCGATGAAGCCGGGAAAAGACCGGAAGCCTCCCAAGTCAGCATCAAAAGAAACCAAGTGGAACTACCTGGTTGGCCGCCTTCGCATCACCAAAAATCCGGAAGTCAGAAAGCGAACCGATAAGCAACTGCAGGCAGTTATAGACCGCCTGCCTGATGACCGGGAACCGGATGAGCCTACCGGATGGGCCAGTGAAATAATTGACCTGGCCAACCGAACAAAAAAGGCCTTTCACGGCCTTGGCATTTCCATCATTGAAAGCCAACTGAACTATAAGGATAATGAGCTGAGTGGTTGGGTGGATGCAGCAATACAGTTCCAGGGCCGAGGCGCACTCCTGGAACTGAAATACACTGAAACCAGAAGGGATGACCGTTGGCACGGATGGGCAGACCTGGAAAATGTGGATATGACACAGGCCAGGCACTACACCCTCTTGCATAAGAGGCGTTTCGGCGAATTCATTCCTTTCTACCTCTTCATTGTTGGCAAGTCTGGATGGTTCCGGTTTGTCCAGGTGGTATGCAGCGAGCAAGCCCTGGATGCTCACCAGAATGAAATAGAGGCCGTGAAAGACCGCATGGCATTGTGGGAGGAAACCGGATTTCCTGCAGAGCCAGAGTACAGCAAATGCCAGGACTGTCCATTCAGGGAAAACTGCATTGATGCTGAAACCCTGCCAACACTGGAAAAGCTATACCTATGACAAAGTTTCTGTAACATTGAACAACAAAAACACTGAACATGGCAAACGAACACTTTCGCAGCCTGGCCGACCGTATAAGTAAGGCGGGCGTTCTACGGTTTTACTTTCCTGAAAACCCTGAACTGGAATCAATCGATGGTATGTATGCAGCCGGGTATGGCTCCTACATCTGGAACGGGAAATTTCCTGCACTCATACAGGGCTACAAATGCCGGAACCGTATCAAAACATACATACCTACAACAGATACCTACCAGGATATTACCCTGGCAGACCTCCCGGTGTCTGGGCCTGTTCTGGTGACGTACAGCCGGATAGGAAAGCGAACCAGTGGTGATGATGGTGCCATTGAGAAATTCTACCTGGTATGAGCAAGGAAATAGATGTAAGACTGGTAGCCGCAGTTGCTGCAGGAATGCAACAACACATAGGAGCAGCCAATGCTATTACCGGGCCGAAAATAATGGCAGCACTAAGGGCCAGGGGCTATAAAGCGAGCGGCGCACAACTACGGGAGGCAGTGCATCACCTTCGGGTAAAACGTCGGATGTTTATTTGCGCCGACCATCGTGGTTACTACCTGGCCAGTACGAAAGAGGAAAAAGAGCAGCAGATAAGGAGCATGAAAAGCCGCGTCCGAGAAATCCAGGAAGTGGTCAATGCTCTGAATGCGGCCCTGAATGAAACACAGCAACAACAAACACTATTCAATGGGTAAGCGATTTACAGACACGACCAAGTATAAGAACCCCTGGATGCGAAGCCTTCCACTGCAGTATAAGGTGCTATGGGATTACATGACTTGCGACTGTGACAATGCTGGAATATGGGTGCCAGACTTTGAGATAACCAACATATACCTTGGCACCACCCCTGCCACATCCGTCACAAAGGAACAAGCCCTGCACCTGTACAATAGTGACCAGGAGCGTATCGTGCAACTGCAAAATGGCCGTTGGTGGATACGAACATTTGTGGAATTTCAGTACCGGAAACTTAGCCCGGCCAACCCGGCTCACCGACCAATCATTGCCGCCCTGGTGAAGTATGGCTTGGCCACACCAGATGGACAGCTATTAAAGGGGCATGGAAGGCCCTTCGAAGGGCCTATGGATAAGGATAAGGAAATGGAAGAGGAAATGGAAGGGGGAAAGGATGGCCCTGGCCCTGCAGAAAATCCCTTCCAGGAAACGGCCGGACTATATGGATTTTGGGCCGTCTATGCCCGGTTTTTCCCTGACCACATCCATGACCGGGATGAAGATACACCCGCATTGGGCCGAATTAGCCGTTTTCTGGCCCGTTGGTTGAAAAATAACGGCATCAGTGGTACTACACCACTGGAAGAGTGGGAACGGCTCGCAGAGGCCATAAAAGACCATGATTTTTGGGGCCAGAAAAGCCTGAAATCCATCAGCAACAATTTACAAACCGTAATACAGGAGGTAAGATATGACAAACAAACTGCCAGAAAAGACAAAAGGCAAGGAAGTACAGGCCGTACAATCGACCGACTTGCTGCAGATATCCTACAGCGCAACGAAGGTAAGGACGATTGAACAGGCTATAGCCGTGGAGAGCCATGCCCTTTCAGGGTACCGGAAGGAATACGGTGACCATGTGGCCAGGGCCGTTGTTGTGTTAGCCATCTGTGACCTGATAGATTTCTTCAACGTTGGCCAACCGATGAATGACCGACAGATAGCACAGACCGCCGATTTGGTACTGGACAAGTTCTGGATGCTGAAACTGGAAGACCTCCGCGTTTGCTTTGACCGAGCAAAATCAGGTAAATACGGCCAGGTGTATAACCGGATCGATGGACAGGTCATCATGACCTGGATGGACACCTACCTGGAAGAACGCCTGGAAATAGCAGAGGCGAATAGTGAACACCTGCACCACCGTCACCAGTCACCGCAACGTGAGCAGCCAACGGATGCAGAATTCAGCAAAGTTTATTCCGATTATATAACATCAAAACACCCAAAAAATGAGTAAGACACCCATCACAATTGAAGCCCTGGAAAAAGAAGGCTTTACCATCAGAGAAGTTCCTGGAATGGAATTCAGTACCGTGTTCATCGGCAACATTCACGATAACCCAGACTTGTTACAGCCATGAAAAAATCAAGATACAAATTCCACAAACCTGCAGAGAGTGACTACAGCACCCTGATGCTCCTGGCCTGCACAGCCGGGGCTATCGTTGCAAAACGTGGTGACACGGGTGACGGGAAGGAGTGGTGCATCTATGCCAGGAACCACCAACCCATCCTTAAAATATCGCACCATAAACTGTATCGTATGTTCCGGGATGGGTACCTGGTGGAAATCAAAGACACCTATGGGCACAGTTTCATCATGCCGGATGCGGCCCGGTTATGGCTGCAGCGCAAACGGTGGAAGACCAGAAAGGATAAAATTACGAAACAGCACGGGTACATGACCCCTAACGTTTTACAGCACAGAGCAATAGATGTAGCACTATATGGAAATACCACTATCTGAATACCGGAAGCTGCAGAAAGACGGAGGGTGGAAGGGCAAGCTTACCATCCTCCTGCTTTCGGTTCGGGGCCTGGACTTCGAACGCGAGTATAAGTTTTATGTGAAACGTCTGTGGCGTTTTGATTATGCCATTCCGAAATACAAGGTTGCCATCGAATACGAAGGCCTATTCAAACCAAAGACCGGGAAGAGCGGACACACCGCAACCGGGGGCTACCTGAAAGACATTGAAAAATATAATGCTGCAACGGTGGCCGGGTGGAGGGTTTTGCGCTATACAGCAAAGAACTATCAGAACGTTCTCGATGACCTTCGGGTCATCATGGAAGAGGCCGGAGATACCTGGCATCCTTGACAGAAATATCTGGAGGCGTATATTTGTAGCAAATACGCCCAATGGCCAAGACCCAAAAGCCGGAGCCTGCACTTTTCCAGGAGGTAGATATTGCCACACTGCAGGAGAACCCGGACAATCCTCGCACCATCACCGAGTCTAATTTTGAAAAACTGGTGAATTCCATCACCAGGTTCCCGGAAATGCTTCGCCTCCGGCCCATTGTCGTAAACAGTGATTTCCTGGTCTTAGGCGGTAATATGCGCCTTCGTGCAGCCAGGGCCGCCGGGCTGAAAAAGGTGCCTGTAATGGTCGCCAATGGCCTGACAGACGAACAATTACTGGAATTCACCATCAAGGACAATGTTTCCTTCGGGCAATGGGATTTTGATATGCTCGCCAACGACTGGAATGAACAGGCCCTGGATGATTGGGGGGTTACGGTATGGGTGGACCAGACCACGGCAGGCGGCTCCGGTTCTGGAACTGGTGTTGAGACTGAAAAGCCGAAACTGACCGATGACGGGTACAGCCTGTTCGAACTGGTCATGGTGCATACGAATAAACTGGCCTTCCTGGAGGTGCTCAACGACATCAAAAACCGTTACGGCATGATAAAGCAGGAAGAGGCCATCATGAAGCTTTGTGAAATCTATAAAACTGCAACAGAATGAAACAGGAAAATCCTGCATTTGTGGCTTTTGATAACACCATCGAAGGCCTTGTTTTCAATGACATAGCCCACCCTCGGTTCCCTATCAAATACTACAACGTCCACAGCCGCCTCCCGGAACTGTACGGTTCCTGCAGCTATTACGGTTATGTGTACGGTGGTTATTACTCTGTACTATTCTCTGGCTCTGGCATCCAGACCATCAACGATGGAATGTTTTTCAGCACAGCAGGCAAGTTCAGCATCACCGACCACGGGCCAGATGCGAGAATGGTGCTGATTGAGGTATGGCACACAAATGGAGATTACCAAAAAAACAAGTTCCGGGCCTATACCCTTTTTGGTGGACCTATCGAACAGGAAGGCCGCCTCAAATACATTGATGGCTGCACGGATAGCCTTCTCATCCCTCCGGTGAAAATGGGTGACCCGTGCCTGAACCATCTGCACTTTCCTCGCAACATAACC
>Ga0116152_10000932_pt1 | contig 24063 bp, 23 predicted proteins | sample AD_UKC119_MetaG_FD_89894 | JGI IMG/M metagenome (GOLD analysis project Ga0116152, IMG submission 89894) | Active sludge microbial communities of municipal wastewater-treating anaerobic digesters from Hong Kong - AD_UKC119_MetaG | ecosystem: Engineered > Bioreactor > Anaerobic > Digestate...
CGAACAGGAGGAACTCAAATGGCACAAATCTGTGAAATCATTAAGTATGAAGGTGATAACAGCACCTTTATTTGGAAGCACCCGAGCGAAGATTTCAATAGCATGACGCAGCTGATCGTTCACGAATCGCAGGAAGCGATTTTCTTCATGAACGGTCAAGCGCTTGATATGTTCGGCGCAGGACGTTATACGCTTGAAACACAGAATATCCCGAAGATCGGTAAAATACTGAACCGCGCAACCGGCGATCAGACGCCTTTCCACTGCGAAGTCTATTTCATCAATAAGACGGAGCAGATGTCAATCAAATGGGGTACCGACAGCAAGGTGCAGTATATCGATCCGCAGTACGGATTCCCGCTTGCAATCGGTGCATCCGGCGAAATGTCGCTCCGTGCGGAAGACAGCCGCAAGTTACTTGTCAAGCTTGTCGGAACAGAAAACTATCTCGGTCAGCAGAAGCTGGTCTCCTTCTTCCGCGCCTTCCTGATGACTCGCGTAAAGACCTATATCGCGCAGGTCATCAAGGCAAACGCGATCAATATTTTCGAAATCGACGAAAACCTAACTGCGTTTTCCGAGAATATACATAAACTCCTCATTCCAGATTTTGCCGATTACGGTATTTCGCTTGAACGCTTCTTCGTTACCAACATCGTAAAGCCGGACGGAGACAGACAGTACGAAAAGTTCAAGGAACTGCACTTCCGTCAATATGCGGATATCGCGGAAGCGAAACTACGCCAGCAAACGGACATTATCTACGCGCAGACCGAGGCACAGAAGGTCGTTATCGACTCTCAGGCGCAGGCAACCAAGCGTGCGCAGGAAGGTTATACCTACACGCAGGAGCGTGGCTTTGACGTTGCTGAAAAGGTCGCGCAGAACGAAGCGGTCGGTCAGTTCACCAATATGGGAGTGGGCTTAGGCACAATGGCTGGCGTCGGCGGCGCTGTTGGTGGCGTAGTCGGCGGTGCGGTCAACAACGCTATGAACGCGGCGGCTCAGCCTGCTCAACCCGTGCAGCCGGCAGCTACGGCACAGCCCACTGATGACATGGCGGCTTTCAAGGCAAAGGTCGAAAAACTGACTGTGATGAAAGAAGCAGGCGTCATCACGGAAGAAGAATTCAATCAGATGAAAGCAAAACTGCTTTCTGACATAATGGGTTAACGGAGGAACGGAACGATGAAAAAGAATTTCAAATTTTACGCTCTGATATGGGCAATCTTACTCGCAGTATGGTGCGCCGTAGTATTCCTCGTTCGCCCGATCATTCCCGGATACGTTATCAATTATGACGCGCGTTTCTGGATCGCATTCGTGTTTATTGCTGCCGCGTTTATCGGCAATCTCGTTTGCGCCTATTTCGCATTCAAGGCGGAAAACCTAAAAAAGATGTTTTTGAACATCCCGCTGATCACGGTAAGTTGGTCGGCGCTGATCGCCATGCTGGTTGTCGGCTCGGCACTTATGCTGATTCCGAACTGCCCGGCGTGGATCGCTGCGATCGTCTGCATCGTTGTTCTTGCGTTCAACGCCATTGCCGTTATCAAAGCGGTGTGGGCGGCGGACACCGTGAATAAGGTTGATGAAAAGGTCAAAACCCAGACTTCGTATATCAAGAATCTTACGGTCGATACTGAGAGCATCCTCGCCCGCGCAAAAAGCGAGCCGGTCAAAGCGGAATGCAAAAAGGTGTACGAAACCGTCCGTTATTCCGATCCGATGTCAAACGATGACCTTTTTGTGATTGAGGCAAAAATCACTGTGAAGGTGGACGAATTTGCCTCTGCTGTCGGCGCTGACGATGCGGAAAAGGCAAAAGAGATCGCGGATGAAATTGTGATTCTTGTGGGCGATAGAAATAAGAAGTGCAAGGCTTTGAAGTGAGGACACCCCAATGGTTGACGAAATTTGGATTAATAGGGCAATTAGCAAAACCGGAAGTTTAGCTCCAAATACAGTTTTTTTGCTCAAAGATTTGTTTACAGGAGTTGAATGGGATAAATTGTCGCCCGGTGATAAACGAGATTTTGGTAGACAGTTCAAAAGTCTTGTTAATCGTGGTGCGGTTCCGAATGTTGTCTTCTTAGGAAAAGCGCAGAACAATTCATCAAGGTATAAGAAGGTTATAAGATAATGGCTATATTTAAGTGTAAAATGTGCGGCGGCACAATAGAATTTGAGCAAGGAGCTACAGTTGGCGTATGCGACAGCTGCGGTACGAAGCAGACGCTGCCGCGCCTTGACGATGATCGCCGGGCGAATCTGTACGACCGGGCGAATCATTTCCGCCGGAATAATGAATTTGATAAAGCGGCTGCGATATACGAGCAGATACTGACCGAAGACACGACCGATGCGGAAGCGTACTGGTCGCTCGTTCTGTGTCAGTACGGCATTGAATACGTGGAAGACCCCGCAACGCGCAAACGTGTGCCGACAGTCAACCGCGCCCAGTTTACGTCGATTTTCGACGACGATAACTACAAATCCGCCATTCAGTACGCGGACGGTTATCAGCGCGAGCTCTACGAAAAAGAAGCGAAAACGATCAACGATATTCAAAAAGGCATACTCGCCATTTCGCAAAAAGAAGAACCTTTTGACGTTTTCATCTGCTACAAGGAAACGGATAACAACGGTCGCAGAACGCCCGACAGCGTTCTTGCCAACGATCTGTATTACCAGCTGAAGCAAGAGGGCTTCAAGGTCTTCTTCGCCCGTATCACGCTGGAAGATAAGCTCGGCAGCGCATACGAACCGTACATATTTGCCGCGCTGAACAGCGCAAAGGTCATGGTCGTGCTCGGTACCAAGCCGGAGCATTTCAACGCTGTGTGGGTTAAGAACGAATGGAGCCGTTATCTTGCCCTCGTCAAGAAAAGCGGCGGCAAGAAGGTACTGATCCCCGCATACCGCGATATGGATCCCTACGACCTGCCGGAAGAATTCTCCCACCTGCAAGCGCAGGACATGTCGAAACTTGGCTTCATGCAGGATCTGATCAGAGGCATTAAAAAGATCGCAAAAGTCGACGAACCGAAGGCTACTGTTAAGGAAACGGTCGTTGTTGGTACGAGCAACGCTAATGTTACGCCTTTGCTCGAGAGAGCATTCCTGTTCCTCGAGGACGGCAAATGGCAGGACGCGAATATCTATTGTGAAAAAGTGCTCGATATCGACCCCAAGAACGCGGAAGCATATCTCGGTAAGCTGATGGTCGATCTGCAGGTCAGAAGCCGCAAGCAGCTGGCAGACTGCGCAGACCCCTTTGATGACAGAGAAAACTACGGCAAAGTCCTTCGCTTCGGTGATGATAAACTCGAAGCCGAAATGCGTGGTTATATCGCGCATATCAACGAGCGCAACGAAAACGCGCGTCTGACCGGCATCTACAACGGCGCGGTTTCCGCTATGAATGCAGCAAACACGGAATCGGCGTACAAAGCGGCTGCGGACACTTTCAGATCCATTTCCGGATTCCAAGATGCCGACGCTCTCGTAGAACAGTGTCTCGACAAAGCCGAAGTGTGCCGCAAGAACGCTATATACGCCTCAGCACACAATGAACAGATAAAGAACAGTATTGCAGGGTGTGAAGCGGCTATCCGCCTTTATGAATCCATTTCCGGCTGGAAAGACGCGGACGAACAGATCTACGCATGTCAGCGGAAGATCGAGGAAATCAAGGCGAAGGAAGAAGCCGACCGTCTCGAGCGCGAGCGTCAGGCGGAGCAAAAACGTATCGCTGCAGAAAAAGCGGCGAAGAAGCGTAAAAAGATTATCGCAATTACTACTCCTATCGTTGTCGCGTGTATCGCATTCCTGATTGTGCTGACAACGGTTATCATCCCGAGTGGTAAGTATAATTCGGCAATGGAACTTTATAATGCACAGAAATACGAAGATGCGTACAAAGCGTTCAATTCGCTGAATTACAAAGACAGCGCCGACAAAGCAGCCGAATGCTTGTTTTTGAAGCAAAAAGCAGGACTGACAAATGTAAACGTTGGTTCCACTATCAAATTCGGTTTTTATGAGCAGGACAACAATACTTCAAACGGCAAAGAAGAAATAGAGTGGAAGGTACTTGCCGTAGATGGCAATAAAGCACTCGTTATCAGCCAATATGCGCTTGATTGCCAAAAGTACAACAGCACATATACAGATACGACGTGGGAAAAGTGCTCGCTAAGAACATGGCTTAATGGCACATTCTATAACGCGGCATTCGGATCGGATCATCAGAAAATGATAGCAAGTTCAACAGTGACAGCGGATAAAAACCCGTCGTATAGTACTTCTCCCGGCAACAATACGACCGACAAAGTGTTTCTTCTCAGCATAACCGAAGTATACAAATACTTCAGTTCAGAAAGTGCGCGTCAGTGTCAAGGAACTGCATACTGCTATGCGCAAGGCGCATATAAAGCCAGCAATGGCAATTGCTGGTGGTGGCTGCGGTCGCCCGGCTACTATTCTAACGACGCTGCAATTGTCAACACTGACGGCTCCGTCTCTGACCGCGGTCTCTATGTTAGCTACGATCGTGACGCGGTCCGTCCCGCTTTGTGGATAAATCTCGGATCTTGAATCTTCTAATCTGAAATTTTCCACTGCGCCATAGGGGTTCCCCGAAAATCCGTAGGATTTTTGGGGGTTCCCGTGGGCGCAAATCTCAGCGGGCGGAGCCCGCAATCGCAAGTGCGCAGCACTTGCCTTATCCGCCGTAAGGCGGTCGCGCGATTTTTGAAAACGAGGTTTTTCGGATGGAACACAAACAAAGCGAACTGACAGTGATAACAAAGGCAAAAGATCTGTGTTCCTACGTGATGATCGTCACGCAAAAGTCGCCGAAGCAGTTTCGTTTTACGTTTACGTCAAGATTGCAGAATCTTTCGCTCGACGTGATCGAGGCGCTGTACCGCGCCAACGATACTTTCGTTACGAAAGACAACCCTTCTTCCCGTGATAAACGGCTTGAGTTTCAACATCAAGCCATGACAAACCTGAAACTGCTTGCATATTTTTCGCTGCTGGCTCGTGAGCAGAACTGTATTCTGCCGAAGCAATACGAGCAGATATCACGGCAGAGCGCAGATTGTCAGAACCTGCTCGGCGCGTGGATCAACAGCGACAGACGGAGATTACAGCCGTAGGAAACGCGATCCGACGGCTTAATCGGGGGATTCGATTACACCGGACTCTGCTGGTGGTGGCTGCGGTCGCCCGGCAACAATTCTAACAACGCTGCAAATGTCAACAATGACGGCTCCGTCAATAACAACGGTAACAATGTTAACAACGATAATGACGCGGTCCGTCCCGCATTGTTCCCATGTGGTCTGAAACCTAACCGTAAGTACGGCGGTCTGTGCCGGGAACAAAGGAATCGGATTCCCTCTCGAAAGTGATTTCGGGAAAACATATGTCGGCGGCAGTCCGGGACGCACACGCTTTCAGGACTTACGGCGAGTTCGCTTTCGTGCATGGAGGCGGCTCGCCCTGTCGACGATTTTTTATGACAATGACGGACTACGAGAAGATATGTGATTTTCAGAATCTTTACAAAGCGCATAAGTTCGCACGGCTCGGAAAGCGGGACGTCAAAGAAGTTATCGATTTCGAACTGAATCTGGCTAAGAATCTGACGCGGATTTCCGATTCGCTGAAAAACAAGACTTATCAGATGTCGGGATATTATTCCTTCTACGTTCACGATCCGAAGGAACGGAAGATCCATGCGCTGCGAGTGCCAATTAGCAAGAAATTTGCCCCGAAAAACGATCAATTAGCAAAAAGGGCAAAAAAATTAGCAGAATCCCGCTTTTTCAATCCTCCGATTAGCAAGCGGGAGGTTACATAAGGAGTGGATTTAAGACCAATGGCGAGTGTACCGATTAGCAAAAAAGCAAGTTCAACAAAAACCGCGGGGAAGAAAAAAGCCCCATCTCTGGGGCTTTGTGGCGTTCCCGGGGCGACTCGAACGCCCGGCCTACCGCTTAGGAGGCGGTCGCTCTGTCCGACTGAGCTACGGGAACACGGACTTTGGGGAGTGGCTCTTGGCGAGTGTACGTCCTCCGCCTTAGGAGGCGGACGCTCTATCCGGCTGAGCTACGGAAACACGGTATTAGGTTTTGGGATAAACCTTGGATGCGGACGCGCTATCCGCAACCTTACGCGTTTCATGGGTTCTAAGTCCTTTTCGGGATTCGAAGCCCCATGCCGCGACACTCATTATACCAAAGCTCAAGGTTTTGTCAATGCCGATTTTCACCTTTCGGTTTGAAATGTCCACGCATTAACTGTGATGGAGCTTTTCTATGGTTATCGACCTTTAGCAATCAGCGCCTTTAGTCGTCGTCGCTTTGGCGGGGTGAGATACGGCTTTCTTCCTCGAAGCGTTCCGCCAAAACCTTGGTTGTAAGGTAAGCGGAGATGGCGTCGATTGCCATGCGGTTTCTGCCTCCGCGCATGATGGCAAAGTCCGCGTCGTTGATATAGTGCTTAATGTACTTCTCGTACATCGGCTTGACGGTTTCAAGGTACTGTGTGGAGATACTGTCGATTGTTCTGCCCCTCGCCTTGATGTCGCGCTTGATTCTGCGCAGCAGGCACACATCAACGTCAACATGCATATAAACCTTCAGGCTCATAAGGTCGCACAAACGGCTGTCGTGGAACATATGAATACCCTCAAGTATGAGAACCTCGGGTGGGAAGATCTGCTCCGTCGTGTCGGCGCGAAGGTGTCTGGCGTAGTCGTAGCCCTTCTTCACGATGGGTTGCCCCGACTCAAGCAATCGGATGTCGGCAAGCATTTCCTCATAGTCGAAAATGTCGGGCTTGTCGTAGTTCAAAAGGCAACGCTCCTCAAACGGCAGTTCGGGAAAGCTTCTGTAATAACAGTCTTGACCTACTATGGCACAGCTACAAGCGAGGCTGTCCATAATACGCTTGGCAAGAGTGCTCTTGCCGCTGCCCGAAGCTCCGCAAATCCCCACAATAACCATTGTTCACCTCCGAGTTTTCTATATTTTAATACAACTCTCACTCATTTGCAACAGAATTTGTCGATATATTCTTCTCAGAAATAATTTATGCACACAAAGCCGTTGCTCAGTGCGCTCTATATATTGGTTTTCCGAGAGGATGTATGGTATAATGCGGCAAGAAGCAAGGCTTTTTCGTTGGAGGAAACATGAACTACTATGGGTTATTGATTCGGCGGGAGCGGCTGCGCCGCGACTGGAGCCAAGCGGGACTGTGCCGCGGAATCTGCACGGTATCGTACCTCTCAAAGATAGAGCAGGGCAAGGCCAGCCCATCCACCGAGGTGGTTCGGCTCCTGCTGGAAAGGCTCGCTCTGCATGTGGACGATGAAATCGAGGCGGAGGCCGAAAGCGCGGCCGGCACGGGCTATGAGCGGCTGCTTTCGGGCGATTTTGAGGGGCTAAAGCAAATTGCACACAGCTTCGACAACGATAGGTACAAGGCGACAACTGTGGCATTGAGTATAGAACTGCTCTATAAATACGCAACAGATGATTGGAGCCCGCTTGATGATGAGTACGAGTCCTGCATGGAGCCGCGAGAGCTTATGCTTCAGCGTATGCTCCAGGGCAGGTACGAGGAGGCGGTACGCCTGACGCCCAATGCCTACACCCGCTTCAGCCTTGGTGTTTCACAGTACGAAAAGGGAGACTACCCGGACGCCCTGGAGTCGCTGCAAACCGCCTACGACATGGCGGCGCAGGAGGGAAGGGCAGGTCTTATGCTCGAAGCTAAGATGGTCATGGGCAACTGCCATTGCAACACCCTCAATATGCGCGGCATGGAGGCTCATTACCGTGTGGCCTATCGTCTTGCTTCTGCGCTGAAGCGGCAGGACCTTTTGGACACGATAAACTACAACACAGCCTCAGCGCAGATTGAGACGGGTGAGTATGAAAAGGCCTACAGGTATTTCTCGGAGTTGAAGGAGCATACGGTTATGACCCTGCACAAGCTTGCGATATGCTGCGAGAATACGGGGCGTAAGACCGAGGCCTTGTCCGCTTTGGACGCAGCCGAAACGAACGGGCTGCAATCCATAGATAAATCTCTTGCAAGACAGATGTGCGAGCTTGTGCGCTGCCGTTTGGAGCATGAGGATTATCTTGACAGGTCGGAATACGGCAAGATGCTCCTTGACTGCTATAACCGATGCCGTGCCGAGCTTCCCGCCGGATACGCTTCGTTTCATCTGCCGTGGGTCATAGAGTGGTACAAGGCCATAAGGCGATACAAGGAGGCATACGAGCTGCTGTCAAAGTTTCCTAACAAATAGTTTTTAGCGGTATTTACACGGTATCATTTGAGGGATATTTCCCCAACATACCGTCTTTTAATTGCTTAAGCTTCGTGTTACCATATTGCTCATGAGAGGTGATGACATGAAACAAACGCTTTGGACGAAGAATTTCTGCCTCGTAACGCTTGCTACGGTTATGGGATCGGCGGGCGCGATAGCGGGAGGATTCGCGTTATCCTTTTTGGTATTCGACGAGACGGGAAGCACGCTTGCCTCCGCGCTCATCGTGGCCATTGAGCTTATACCCTATGTGCTTCTGCCCATAATAGTCGCGCCGTGGATGGACAGACTGCCGCGTAAGGCCTTCCTTGTCGGAGGCGACATATGCAACGGCGTAATCTACGCGGGCATGGGACTATGGCTGATGTTCATGGATTTCTCATACGTCGGCTATCTTGGCGTGTCGCTGCTTCTGGCCTGCTTGGGTTCGGTGGATCAGCTTGCATACAGCAGTATCTATCCGGGGCTTTTACCCAAAGGGATGGAGGAGAAGGGGTATTCGGTATCCTCCATGCTGTACCCCATACTGAAGGTGATAATGATGCCGCTTGCGGCGGTGCTGCTCGATACCTTAGGGGTCTCGTGGCTGCTTATAGCGCAGGGAGGTTTGTCCCTGCTCGCCGCGTTCACGGAAAGCTTCCTCAAGGTAGACGTTAACACAAAGAAAGCCGAACGCTATACGCTGAAGCTGTGGGCGAACGATATTAAGGAAGCGGCGGTATATCTGAAGAAGGAGCGCGGGATGCTCAGCATATACGAGTATATGGCGGTAACGAATGGGCTTGGCAGCGGGTACTCGCCCATACTTGTGGCGTTCTTCCGCACCATGCCGGGAATGACCGCCGCGATGTACTCCCTGTTCTCGGTCGCCGAGTTCGCGGGGAGAACCATAGGAAGCGCGGTACAGTACAGGGTGAGAATACCCAACAAGAGGAAATTTGGTTTTGTGTTCTTCGTCTATCAGATGTATGAGTCAATGGATATGTGCCTATTGTGGCTGCCATATCCGCTGATGCTCGTCAACAGGGCGCTTTGCGGGTTCTTAGGCAGCAACAGCGCGATCCTTCGCAGTGCCGCCGTACAGCGATATATTCCGGAAAGTCTGAGAGCGAGGATAAACGCTTTTGACGGAATGCTTATGACCGCGGCTTGCAGCGTGTTCGCCCTTTTGGTGGGCGCGATGGGTGAGGTGCTTGACTATCGTCTTTGCGTGACGATATGCGGCGGTCTTGCCATGACAGCGTGCTGGCTCATAATCTGGAGAAACCGAAAGGTAGTTAAGACCATTTATGAAGCTCCCGAGAAGAACACGGAAACGCCCGCTGCGGAGGGTGCGACGGACGCTTAGCATAAGGCAGTTTGACAAAAGGATTGGTTTGTTGAGAAACCGATATGGGAGTTCGGATGAAATGGGAGGGGAGCTTATGATTCCAGCATCTTTCCAAAGTATAGAGCTGCGGTTTTTAGCGCCTGCTCGTGGGCTATGTCAAACTTTGGAAGGCTCTGCTGCGAACACAGAGCGACGCCGCCCATTACATCGCCGCCCGCGATGATGGGTGCTATAAGGTATTGTGAAAATACTTCGGCGGGGTCACGCAAAGAGGTAAGCTCTATGCGCACTCCGTCGCTTGCTTTTGCGACGCGCTTGTTCTCCAGGAGCTTTATGAGCGAAGCGGATATAGCCTTGCCTTGAAGCAGCCGCTTTTGCGGACCTGCCGCGGCTGCTATGGTCTCGACGTCGCAAATGAAGGCGTTGCAGCCGAAGCAGCCGTACAGCGCCTGTGCGTATTCATCGGCGAAGCTGCCCAGCTGCGTTACGGGCGAGTACTTGCGCAAGACTATGCTTCCGTCGTCCATGGTGAACAGCTCCAGCGGGTCGCATTCTCGAATTCTGAGCGTTCTGCGCATCTCCTTAGGTATGACTATCCTGCCAAGCTCGTCGATCCTGCGCACTATGCCCGTTGCTTTCATTGAACATCCTCCGATACCTTTACATATTTACCTCGATAGTATCTGCCCTTTACGCCGCAATATGCATTTTTGGAGCAAAACAAAAGCGGGGCATAAAGGTCCCGCAGTAAATAAACAAGAATAAAACTTTTATCTTAAGACTGTCAGAATCCGTTTTGCCGCAATGGAAAGCAGCCCCTCATCCTTTGCAAAACACAGTCTAACGCAGTCGGTACAAGACGCGCCGAAGGCGGAGCCGGGAACCGCGCCGACGCCCGCGTCAAGCAGTCTCCCGCACAGCCTTGAGCCGTCCTGACCTTTGAATTTCAGCCAAAGATAGAACGCGCCCTCGGGAAGCATGGGGTTAAGCGGAGCAAGCTCAAGGCAGAACATTTGGCGGCGGCGTTCGTAGGCCGCGTACATGGCGTTGACCTCGTCCTTGCAGTCAAGGGCGGCAAGCGCCGCCTCCTGCACGAATTCGGGGAGACAGGTGACGCTGTGCTGATGCAGCTTGAAGCATGAGGAAACTATCTCATCCGAGGCGCAGAGCCAGCCGACGCGAAAGCCTGTCATAGCGGCGAATTTAGAAAAGCCGTTTACGGTCACAACCCTGTCCGCGACGTCCCCATATGAGGCAAGGCTTATATGCTTTCTGCCGTCGTATATGAGCTTTTCGTACACCTCGTCGGCGATTACATACAGACCACGGGACAGCACGACATCGCGTACAGCCTCCGCTTCGTCCGCATTCAGAACCCTGCCCGTAGGGTTGCAGGGGGTGTTTATGATGATAAGCTTGGTTTTCTCGGTGACGAAGGACAGCAGGGCTTCCTTCGTTATGGCGTAGTTTTGCTCATAATCAAGGCGAACAGGGACGGGTACGCCGCCCGCCATCCTTACCATGGCGGAGTAGCTGACCCATGCCGGCTCCAAGATAAGAACCTCATCGCCCTCGTTTATGAGCGTCATTACTGCTTCAAAGATGGCGTACTTGGCTCCGGGGGTAACGAGTATGTTGCCCTCATCGCAGTCAATGCAATTCTTGCTGTTGAGCTTATCGGCTATGGCACGCCTTAGGGGAGTAAGCCCACGCGCAGGAGCGTAGTGCGTTCGGCCCGCGTTCAACGCCGCAACAAGCGCAGCACGAACGGGTTCGGGCGCGTTGAAATCGGGTTCTCCGCCCGACAGGTTGATTATGTCGCTGCCGGTGGAGGTGAGGACGCGAATCCGGTCCATTATATCCATGGCGGGGGACGCTCCAATGTTGTTTGTGCGTCCGGCTATCACAGACGCCTCCAAGTCATGGGCGAGAAAAGCATGACGATGGGGAAGATTTCAAGCCTTCCAAGGAGCATATCGAAGATGAGAACGACCTTGCTCAAGCCGCTGAAGACGTTGTAGTTGCCCAATGGCCCTACGACGTTCAGACCGGGCCCTATGTTGTTCAGGCAGGCGAACACTGCCGAAATGGTTGTCGCGGTATCGAGGTTGTCAAGCGATACGATGACTATGGAAGCCGCGCATATTCCAAGGTAGATTACCAAAAAGCCGTTGACGCTGCTCAGCACATTGTCCCCAATCTTGCGCCCGTCAATTCGAAGGACGGAAACGCTTTGTGGGTGCGACAGCTTCCTTAGGGTGTGCATGGCGGATTTACCGAGTATGAGTAGGCGGGACACCTTGATTCCGCCGCCGGTTGAGCCGGCGCAGGCTCCGATTATCATCAGCGCGATGAGCAGCAGCCGTGAGAACTCAGGCCATTCGGAGAAGTCGGCGGTGGAGAAGCCCGTGGTCGTCATGATGGACGAGACTTGGAAGAAGCTGTATCTAAGCGAGGTGAAGAAGCTGTTGCCGTACAGGGGCAGTATATTGATGGTGATGGCAAGGATGGCGCAGACGAGTATGAGAAAATACAGTCTAAGCTCCTCATTCCTGAACACCGATTTGAAATCGCCCACGAGCGCGCAGTGATATATGGTGAAGTTGACGCCGAACAGCGCCATGAACACTCCGATAACTATCTCAAAGTATACGTTGTTATAGGCGGCGACGGAAAGGTTCATGTTGGAGAATCCGCCCGTACCCGCCGTTCCGAAGGCATGAATGAGGCTGTCGAAGAAGGGCATACCGCCGGCGACAAGGAGAATGATTTCAATCACGGTCAGCACAATGTATATCGCGTACAGTATCCTTGCGGTAAAGCGCATCTTGGGGACGAGCTTGCCGACCACGGGGCCGGGGCTTTCCGCGTGAAGAATGTGCAGACTGTCACCGGAACCCTTGCTTGAAGGTACTATCGCGAGCATGAATACGAGTACGCCCATGCCGCCGACCCAGTGCGTGAAGCTGCGCCAGTACAGCAGGGAGCGGGGGAGAACCTCAACATCGGTGAGTATAGTGGCTCCCGTCGTGGTAAAGCCCGAGGTGGTCTCAAAGAGCGCGTCAACGAAGTTCGGGATGTAACCGGACAGGATAAACGGGAGGCAGCCGAACACGGACATGAATATCCAGCCCAAAGCGACAATGACGAAGCCCTCCTTGGCTCTTATGCTCCTGTCATTGGGCTTGAGCATCACCATGCCCTGACCTACAATCATGAGTACGGCAAAGGCGATAAGGAACGCTACGACGCAGGACATCTCATGCCGATACAGGGCTATGCCGATGGACGGCAGGAGCATCAGCGCCTCAAGCCTTAATATGTAGCCTATGTAGAATACTATTGCGCGGATGTTCATCGTTTACTCCGCAAGGAAGATGTCGTTCAGCTCGGAAAGCACGCTGTCCGCCTTGGTGACGACGACCACGCTGTCACCCTTGCGTATGCAGTCGCTCTCCTTGGGGATGATGACGTCCCCGCCATGCGTGATACAGGATATCAGTATGTTGGGCTTGAGCCTAAGCTTGGCAAGCGGGACGTCCATGTGCTTTGTGCCTTCGCTCGCCTCAAACTCCAGAGCCTCGGCCTTGCCGTCCATGATGCTGTGCATGGTTATCATAGAACCGCCCGCCGACTTGTCCAAGGCCCTCACAAAGCGAAGCACCTCGTTGACGGTGATGTGCTTGGGGGAGACTATGCTTGAAGTATTCCAACCCTGTAGGATGGGGATAAGCTCGGAGCGATCGACACAGGCTACTGACTTTTTAGCGCCCATGCGCCCCGCGTACAGTGAAAGAACGATGTTGTCCTCATCGTAGTCGGTAAGCGCGACATAAGCGTCCACCTTGGAAATGCCCTCGGTGAGCATAAGCTTTTCGTCCTTGTAGTCGCCGCAGATGACTATGGCCTGCGGGATGTTTTCTGATATTTGCTTGCAGCGCTCCAAGTTGTGCGCGACTATCTTGACGTTGACCCTGCTCTCAATAAGCTCCTCGGCAAGGTACTCGGTTACGGGCGAGCTGCCGCAGATCATGACGTTCTTAATCTTGAGAGAGCTTATGTCGAGGTTGCGTATCATCTTCGCCAAATCGCGGGTTGCGGCAGTGACGGAGATTTTATCGCCGCTCTTGAGCACAAAGCCGCCGCGAGGGATGGAGATGATACCCGCACGGTCCACACAGCATACCAAGAGCTTGACCTTGGCAATCTCGTATAGGTGATCCAAGACTATTCCGTCCAGCGCGCTGCCGGGCGTGATGGACAGCTCAACAAGCTCTATACGGCTTCTTGCAAAGGAGTCAAGCTTTAGAAACGAGGGGAATTGAAGTACGCGGAATATGGCGTGAGCCGCGGAACGATCGGGCGAGAAGGTCATGGAAAGACCGAGGTCGTCCTTTAGAAACTGCAGCTGCGCACCATATTCGGGGTTGCGCACTCTGGCGATGGTCTGCTTGCAGCCGAGCTTACGGGCAAGCAGGCAGCTAAGTATATTGATTTCATCCGCGGAGGTTGCGGCAATGAGAAGATCGGCTTCGGAAACGTTCGCAAGCGTCTGAGTTTCCAAGGATGCGCCGTTGCCGTAAACGGTCATAACGTCAAGAAGCTCCTCAGAGCGTTCAAGCACGTCCTCGTTGTTGTCGATGACCGTAACGTCATGCTCTTCGCGAGACAACTGCTCTGCCAGCGCGTAGCCGACCTTGCCGTTGCCGGCGATTACGATTTTCATATAATCTCCTAATTCTTCAGGCTGTGAATGGGAGCAGGTATTCTGCCGCCGCGGCGGATGAACGCCGAAGCCGATTCGGGGTGTACGGCCATAATGGGGGCGCTGCCCAAGAGTCCGCCGTAATCGACGCGCTCACCGACCTTGCCGCCCGGAACGGGCAGTATACGCACGGCGGTGGTCTTGCAGTTGATGACGCCTATGGCGCATTCGTCCGCTATAATGGCGGCGATGGTCTCGTCCGTGGTATCGCCCGGGATGGCTATCATGTCAAGGCCGACCGAACAGACGCAGGTCATGGCCTCCAACTTATCCATGGTTAGTGTACCCGCTTCGGCCGCCGCTATCATGCCCGCGTCCTCACTGACAGGGATGAACGCGCCTGAAAGCCCGCCAACGTGTCCCGACGCCATGACGCCGCCCTTCTTGACTGCGTCGTTGAGCATTGCAAGCGCCGCGGTGGTGCCGTGGGTACCGACGCGCTCAAGCCCCATAAGCTCAAGTATCTCGGCAACGCTGTCGCCCTGAGCGGGGGTGGGGGCAAGTGAGAGATCGACTATGCCAAAGGGAACGTTGAGCCTGCGGCTCGCCTCCTGCGCCACAAGCTGACCCACTCGCGTGATGCGGAAGGCTGTGCGCTTAATGACCTCGGCCACTGTGTCAAAGCTTGCATCGGGATAGCTTTTTAGGGCATGGGCAACGACGCCGGGCCCCGAAACGCCGACGTTGATTACGCATTCGGCTTCACCGACGCCATGGAACGCACCCGCCATGAAGGGGTTGTCCTCAACAGCGTTGGCAAACACCACAAGCTTGCAGCAGGCCGAACCGCCCGTTGAGCGCGTAAGCTCGGCGGAGCGGTTGATGACCTGCCCCATGAGCGCCACGGCGTCCATGTTGATGCCGGACTTGGTGGAGGCTAAGTTGACGGAGGAGCAGACACGTTCGGTGACTGAAAGAGCCTCGGGTATGGACAACAGAAGATTTCTGTCGCCTACGGTCATGCCCTTGTGTACAAGTGCGGAGTAACCGCCCAAGAAATTGACCCCGACCTCCTTTGCGGCGCGGTCGAGGGAAAGACAAATCTGAACGTATTCGTCGCTGTCATGCGAACCGCCGACAAGGGCGATGGGGGTAACGGAAATGCGCTTGTTTACGACGGGAACGCCGTACTCATGCTCTATCGCTTCGCCGGTTTTTACCAAGTCCTTGGCGTAGGTGGTGATCTTGCGATAGATGTTCTCACACAGAACCTTAATGTCGGGGTGCGCGCAGTCGAGCAGGGATATGCCCATGGTGATGGTGCGGATATCCAGATGCTGCGACTCAATCATTTGGACGGTTTGAAGAACGTCCGAGGTGTTGATAATGCTCATAGCTGCCCCTTATACGCGGTACATCGCTTCAAAAATGTCCTCACGCTGTATGCGGATGTTCATCTGACGCTGAGAGCCAAGCTCTGTGAGCTTATTTCGAAGCTCGTCAAAGGCAAACTGACATCTGGAATAATCCACCAGCATGATCATCACGAAGTACTCACCCATAATGGTCTGCGAAATATCGAGTATATTGACATTGCAGGCCGCAAGCAGGGAGCTTAGCGCAGCCATGCTGCCTATGTTGTCGCGTGCGTTCACGGTTATAATGGCTTTCATATATTCCCTCCACAAACATATTATAACGCACTAAGTATAGCCTAAAGCGAAGCCCATTTCAAGCCCTGTACAAAATATAGATAACATCAAATCGCCCTTCACGCAGCAAATAAATATATCTTTCGACACTATACACATTTTTTACGTTTTATGCTATGCTATTGGCAAACATGAAGGAGGTCGGATAATGAAGTATGCAATCATAGGCGGAAGCACAATCGAAGCCTTGACTCTGCCTTACGAGATTTTGCACATTGAAACGCCTTACGGCGACGTGGATGTTGTGGAAGCCTGTGCATTGGACGGCACGCAATTTTGTTTTTTAACCCGCAGCGGCTTTTTTGACAGGAAGGACGCCTGCGACGTGAACTACCGCGCCAACATCTTCGCCCTGAAGGAGTGCGGGGTCACGAACATCATCAGCATTTCCAACGTCGGAACCTGCGATTACAGCCACAAGATAGGCTCGTCCTGCCTGCTGTGCGATTTCATCGATTTTACAAGGGGCAGGCAGAGCAGCTTCCTGCGCGAACACAGGGTGACAAAGCACGCGGGCATGGAAAACGTGTTCGACGACGTCATGAACGACGAGCTTGAGGCGCTCATGGTGCGCGACGATGTACCCTATTCGGGCAGGGTTATCTATGCGGGCGCGAATGGTCCGCGCTTTGAGACTTCCGCCGAGGTGCGTATGCTGAGGATGCTTGGCGCACAGGTTGTGGGTCTCACGATAGTTCCCGAAGCTCCGCTTGCCGCCGAGATAGGCATAGCCTACGCTTCCATCGGCATTATATCCAATTACGCCACCGGCATGGCGGCTGACTTGACCGAGGAGAGCATAGTGGAGGTCGTGGACGCCTACAAGGGACGCGCCTTCCAGATAGCATTGAAGCTCATATGCGCGCACAAATAGCGCAGGATGTATGGAACCCATGGCACGGCTGCCATAAATTCTCCGAGGGCTGTCTAAACTGCTATGTCTATCGCAGGGATACCAAGGTGGGCAGGGACGCCTCAACAGTCACAAAAAACCAGGATTTCGACCTTCCCGTAAAGACCAAGCGCGAGGGTGGGTATAGGATAGAGCCGAACACTCGGCTCTATTCCTGTATGACCTCGGATTTCTTTCTTCCCGACGCGGACGAGTGGCGGCGGGACGCGTGGGATATGATACGCCTAAGGCGCGACGTCGAGTTCTTCATCATCACCAAGCGCATCACCATAGCCCGCGAACGCCTGCCCGAGGATTGGGGGGACGGCTACCCGAACGTCGCGCTTTGCTGTACAATAGAGAACGCGAAGCGGGCGGCGGAGCGTATGCCCGTTTTCATGGACTTTCCCGCAAGGAAGAAGTACATAGCCTGCGAGCCGCTTCTGGAGGCCGTAGATCTTTCGCCTTGGCTGAATGACAGCGTCGTACAGCTTGTGGCAGGCGGGGAGAGCGGCGAAAACGCAAGACTTTGCCGCTATGAATGGATTCTTGAACTTAGGCGGCAATGCATAAACGCGGGGGTGAGCTTCCACTTCAAGCAGACGGGAGCCAACTTCGAAAAGGACGGGCGACTGTACAGGATCCCGAGAAAGCTGCAGCATTCACAGGCTAAGAAGGCCGATATCGATACGAGCGCGGAGGACTGAATATGGAAAGACTTATACAGAGGTTCATGCAGTATGTGCAGATTGACAGCGAGTCGGGTCATGAGGGCAGGTTCTGCGCCTTCTTGGAGGGCGAGCTTGACAGGCTGAAGCTTGCGTACCACAGGGACAATGCGGGAGCCGCGATAGGCTCAGACGGATACAACATCTACTCCAAGCTGGAGGGCGAGGGCGAACCCCTGCTCATTTGCTGTCATATGGACACGGTTGCCCCGGGCGTCGGCGTTAAACCGCAAATAGTGGGCGAGTACATACGCTCCGATGGAGAAACCGTCTTGGGCGCGGATGACAAATCCGCCATTGCCATCACCATGGAGCTTGTCGAGAGTCTGACAGAGAGCGGCATACGGCACAGACCCATTGAGCTGCTGTTCACCATATCCGAGGAACCCGGGCTGCTGGGCGCGGCTCAAGCCGACTTTGGCGTCTTTGCCGCCAAGGAGGGCATAATCATGGACAGCTTTGAGTACGGCTCCATAATCAACCACGCGCCCGCGCACATACGCCTAAGGTACAGCGTGTTTGGCAAGGCGGCGCACGCGGGCTTTGCGCCCGAGCAGGGCAGGCACGCCATAAAGACGGCGGCAAGGGCGATAGACAACATTCCCTGCGGCAGGGTTGACGCGGATACCGTGGTGAATGTCGGCAGCTTCACAGCAAACGGCGTGACCAATGTCATTCCCGCAAACGCCGTATTCGAGATGGAGGTTCGCTCCTTCTCACGCGGCTTGCTTGAGGAGCGCGTTCGTGACGCCACAGAACAGCTTCGCCTTGCCTGCGAAGCCTTTGGGACGAGCTTCGGGGTCGAGGTCACGAACGATTCCGACGGGCTTTATGTCCCCGCGGACAGCGACTTCTATAAAAGGCTCTCGGCTCTGTACGAAAAGCTTGGGAAGAGGGTCGTTCCCGCAAGGACTTACAGCGGCTCGGACGGCACATGGCTCTTCAAAAACGGCATAAACGTGCTAAATATAAGTACGGGTATGCACAACGCGCACGACGTCAGCGAGGAGCTTAGCATACCGCAGTTTCTCCTAACATACAAGCTGATGCTTATGCTGTGTACGGGTGCGGATATATAGCTTTGCATACAGCCGAGCTATGCCGCAAGGTAAGAGCTTATGAGCCTTTGCAGCAGCTCCCAAAGACTTTTACCGGGTATCTCGACCTCAGGGTACAGCTCTATCACGGCGTAGGGAGAGCCGTCGGAGTTGTAGTAGCATATCCTTCCTACCGCCACATCGGTATACAGCGGAGCTGACAGCTCATGGGGCAGCTCTATGCTGCGCTCACCCGAAACCTGACCCTTTTCAAGCAGCATGACCTCGGTGTCGTGCGTCACCACGTTTACCGACTTTGCCGTGCCGCGCTTGACGGGCACGTTTTCGGCTACGATCTCACCCGCCTGTGAAAGGGATACAAGGTCGAAGTTGGCGAAAGCATAATCGAACATCTTTGAAGCGAGGGCGAAACGCTCCTCGCTGTTTTTACACCCAATTACGCAGCAGACATAGCTTGTATCGCCGCGCTTCGCCGCGAACACTCCGCAGTAGCCATCGTCCCGAGACGAGCCTGTGAGCAGCCCGACACAGCCCGAATAGTCGCGTATCATGCGGTTTGCGTTGACAAGCTCGGTGTTTCTGCCGTCGGGGTGGTTCACATTGTCCATATACACAGACGCCCATTTTATGAAGGTCGGGCTGTCCATGGCGCGTTCCGAGAGCGTCAGCAGCTCAAAGCAGGAGAGAGTAAGCCCAGTTCCCACGCAGTCGGCAAGCTGAATTTCAAGTCCAAGCTGCTCGCATATTACCGAGACATTCCCCACGAAAACGTCCTCCGAGCCGAAGCCGCCCTCCGCGAGGGCGCATATCGCGTCTCCCGCCGATATCATGACGGCAGCCTTAATAAGCTCGGCGGCGGATATCTGCTCGCCCTTCTCAAGGAAGGCGGTGGGGCCTGATATACCCGCGGCGCGATTGGAGACGCTTATTACGGCGTCCTCCTTCAATATTCCGTCGTCAAAGGCAAGGCAAAGCGTCAAGATGGCGGGGAGCCTTGAAAGACCCGCAATGGGATAGCTTGTTTCAAGGTTCAGCTCGGCTATGACGGAGCCGTTTACGGCCTTGACAGCGGCGGCCTTTGCGCCCGAAGGCTCGTACGCTGCCGACGCGTAGCCCTGCGGCAGGGCGAGGAACAATAGTGACAGGGCAAGGGCGACAATCTTCATCATGGGTGAACCTCCGAATCTCACGGTACTTATCAAAATGTATGCGTGTTTGGAGCGCGAAATGTGAAAATGCGGAAACATCCTCTATACAAAGCTTGTATTGGGCGAGGTTCAAGGTATAATATAGAAAAGCAGAGGTGTGTATATGAGGATTTATCATGATTCACGCGATATTCGTTATCGGTCGCCGCAGGGGGCCGCGCCGGTGGGAAGCGAAGTCGCATTGACCGTTGAGTGTGAAGGCGACTTTCTTGCCTTCATTTCCATAGAGGACGCGTCGGGGCGCAGACTGCTCCCGATGGATGTTTCGGGCAGCGCGGCAAAATACAACCTGCATGTGCAGGACTTGCCCGGAGTGATCTTTTACAGCTTTCTCATCTGCAAGGATGGGGTCTGGAAATGGTGCGGCGCCGACAGTGGTAAGGGCAAGATCACCGAAACCGAGGGTGAGCGCTACCGCATAGTCGCTTACTTGGGCGATTTTGCTACTCCCAAGGCTTGGTGCGAGGGCGTGTGCTATCAGATATTTCCGGATCGCTTCTATCGCGCTATGGACGATGATGAGTTCTTGCGCAGGCTTGAAGCCGCCCGCATGAAGGGCAGGCGTGTCAGGGCACACCTTGACCGGAGCGAGGAGCCGTTCATAACGCCTGAGGAGGGCAGGGACTTCTATGCCCCCAACGATTACTACGGCGGCGACCTTGAGGGCATACGCCAAAAGCTTAGCTATCTTGCCGAGCTTGGGGTGAGCTATATCTACCTGAACCCGATATTTGAGGCGGACAGCAACCATCGCTACAACACCGCCGATTACGATAACATAGACCCGATACTTGGCGGTAACGAGGACTTTGTTAGGCTTGCGGCGGAAGCTAAAGCTTTGGGCATAGCGATAATTACCGACGGAGTATTCTCCCACACGGGCAGCGACAGCGTGTATTTTGACAAGCTCGACACCTACGGCGGCGGCGCGTGCGACAGTAAAAGCTCCAAGTATTACCCTTGGTATCGCTTTATGAGCTGGCCCGACAGGTACGACTGCTGGTGGGGCTTCGACACCCTCCCGAATGTCAACGAGCTTGAGCCGAGCTATGATGAATTTATCTGTGGAGAAAACGGCATACTGACCAAGTGGATGCGCATGGGCGGCAGCGGCTGGAGGCTTGATGTGGCGGACGAGCTGCCAGATGAGTTTATAAGGCATATCCGCAGGCGCATAAAGGCGGAGGACCCAAACGCCCTTCTGATGGGCGAGGTTTGGGAGGACTGCTCGGACAAGTTCGACGCGGACGGCAGACGCGCCTATGTCAACGGCGATTCCTTGGACTGTGCCATGAACTACCCGTTCAGAGAGGGAGTGCTGAGCTTCCTTACGGGAAAGAGCGACGCGTACGACCTGAATGACAGCTTCCAACGCCTGCGCGAACGCTACCCCAAGCCCTTCTTTGAGGCGAGCCTAAACCTCATGTCCTCGCATGACGAGGTACGCATGGCGTCCGCGCTCATGGGCGCACCCGACAGACACACGGACAGAGCTTTGCAGCTTGCGTTCAAGCCGTCCGCAGAGCTTGTTGAGTTGGGAAAGCGAAGGTTCATACTTGCGACGGCGATACAGATGCTCTATGTCGGCGTACCCTGCGTGTACTACGGCGACGAAGCGGGCATGACGGGCGGGGGAGACCCCTTCAACCGCCGCTTCTACCCTTGGGGCGACGAGGATAAGGACTGTCTTTCGAAGGTGAAGGAGCTTATCGCCATACGAAACGGCAGCGAAGCCGTAAGGCGCGGTCATATGCGCATGGGCGCGTTGAACAGCGAGGTGTTCTGCGTCATTCGCTACCTTGAAAGGGAGACTGTAATCCTGCTCGTGTCAAGAAGCCGCGAGCCGCAGAGGGTCATACTGTTTCCCGCCCTGCTCTATGAGGGCGCGGACGGAAGCGTTCCTGTTGAGTTCTCAGGAAGCTATCGCGTTGGGGACGGTAAGGTTGTGGTTGACGCCGCGCTTGAGACGACGCTGCCGCCGCTGTCCTACTCCGTGTACATACGGGAGGCCTAAATGTTTCCAAGGTTTAAGCTTGATGAGCTTAATAAGACCATATTAGCGTCAACGGCGATACTGTTTATAGCGTCGCTTATGGTGGGCGCGTTCGAATCGGCCTACACCGCGGCAATGGTCTTGCGCATATGCTGTGGAGTGCTGATGATACTGTTTATCATACGCATAGCGGCGTTTTCGCCGGAGCTGCGTTATCGTCAGAATCAGCGGTATCTGACCGCGATAACGGCGGTACGGGAGTTGTTCAGAGGCGGAAGGAAACGCGCAAGGGATAAGGCTAAGGAAGCGCAGGACAAATGGAAGGAGCAGCAGGAGTATAGGTACTTCGTTTGCCCCCAATGCGAGCAGAAGCTCAGGGTGCCAAAGGGAAAGGGTAAAATCAAGATAACCTGCACGCGATGCAAGCATCAATTCATCGTAAAATCGTAGTTGCAAAACTGCGTGACACAGGGTATAATAGCCCAAGATTAATTAAAGGAGTACAACAATGACTATCACCAAGGACATGACGATACAGAAGATTATCACCACCGACATGGAGCTTGCCGACCTGCTTATTGACGCGGGTATGCATTGCTTGGGCTGTGCGATGGCACACAGCGAGAATCTTGAGCAGGCCTGCGCCGTTCATGGCATAGACTGCGACGCGCTTGTTGCCGCTTTGAACGCTCACCTTGAAGCAAAGGGCGAGTAAGCCGAACAACAGAACATATTAAAGAAGCGGCAGGATAACTCCCGCCGCTTTTTGTATGCCTGCTATTGTAAATAAAGCTGCCGATTCCGCTCCGCAAAGCCTGCGATTAGCCCGTAAAGGGGTCGCTGGCGTAAGGCACGTTCGTGGGCGCGGGCGTGACCACGGGGGTGTTGGGGTCATCGGTGCTGTCAGGGTTGTTCGTGGCGTAGGGGTCTATAATGTTGTCGGGCGACGCCGACGGGCTTACGCCCGGGATAACCTCGCCCACGGGCGTTTCAACCAAAACGTAGTCATAGGAGTACTGCGACACGGTAACGCCGTTCCTGCTGTATAAATATACGGTAACGGTCGAGCTGCCCGCGCTCTTATAGGAGGCGGCCGCGCTCATAATGGCGTCCCAGTAGGTGGACAGCCTGCGGAACTTCATGTCAAGCTCGGCAGGCGGCCCCACAAGCAGGGTATAGCCGCTCTCGGTGAGCATTATTATGTTCATGGCCTCGCCAACGTCAATCTCAACTATCCTGTTTGAGGTTTTCTTGTCTATACCGTATTCGTTGATTTTCTCAAGCACATCCAAAAGACCCTGTACCTGCTCGTCGTTGACGTCACCTATACGCGAAAGCACCTCGGCTCGCGTAAGGCTCAACCCGCGAACAAGCGGCAAATCCTCATAATCGGTGGCGGAGGATTCGAGTATAATGCCGTCATAGTCAATGATGGCGATAAACTCGCTCTTTGGCCCCCACATGACGGCGGCGACACGCTTACGTTCAACTATGGTAATCTGAATGCGGTTTGGGAATACATACTCCACGCTCGCGTTCAGATAGGGGTCTTGTTCGATGAGGGTCTTAGCCTCGGCAAGGTCTTGGAACAGCATGTGCCTGCCGATTGTCAAGCCCGATTTTTCAATAACCTCCTCGGCGGTGGTGCGCGTCAGCGTGCCTGAAACATCCACGCCCTTGAGCAAAAAGACGAAGTAGAGGAAGGCGCACAGTATGGCAATGAGAACGAGAAGCACAGCCATGACAGCGAGACGCTTTTTGGTGCGCACCCTGCGTTCGGCTCTGCGCTGCTTTTCCTCCAAATCACGCTGCTTTTGCCGCTGATCCTCACGAAGCTTGGCACGCTTTTGCGCCTCATCAAGCTCGCGCTGAGCCGTGGTCTGATGCGTCACAACCTTGGAGATGTCGCGCTTTACATTCTTGCGCTTGCCGTATTCGTCTGTCTTGCCCCTGCCGAAACGCTTCTTTTTGCCGCGTTTGCCGCGCTCGGCGGCGCGTCTGCCATATCTGTCAAAGCTGAATTCGGTCTCCCTGACCTCGTCGTCAAAGAGACGCTCGGAGGACTTGGGGCTTGCTGC
>Ga0116152_10000934_pt1 | contig 24052 bp, 17 predicted proteins | sample AD_UKC119_MetaG_FD_89894 | JGI IMG/M metagenome (GOLD analysis project Ga0116152, IMG submission 89894) | Active sludge microbial communities of municipal wastewater-treating anaerobic digesters from Hong Kong - AD_UKC119_MetaG | ecosystem: Engineered > Bioreactor > Anaerobic > Digestate...
CCAATCCCGCTGACCCTGCTCGGCATCGTGCCGGGGCACTGGCTGGTCGGCCTGCTGACCGGCAAGAACGCCTTCTTCACCGCGACCTCGATGATCGGGTTCATCGCGCTCGCCGGAATCATCGTGCGCAACTCGATCCTGCTGGTCGACTTCGCGATCGAAGAGGTGCGTCAGGGCATCGACGTGCGTGAGGCGGTGCTGCGCTCGTGCAAGGCGCGCACCCGACCGATCATGATCACCGCGTTCGCGCTGATCGGTGGCGCCAGCGTGATCCTGACCGACCCGATCTTCCAGGGGATGGCGATCTCGCTGATGTTCGGAGTATTCGTCTCGACCGTGCTCACCTTGCTGGTAATCCCGCTGGGCTGCGTGTCGGCGGCCGACAGCCTGCGCGAGATCGCCGCGGCACGCGATGCGGAGGCGGCGAAGTCCTGAGGTCGAACCTGCATCCAAGTACGAGAAAAAGGCCGGTGCACGAAGGTACACCGGCCTTTTTCGTGGCATATTCGAGCCATCTGCAAAAAGAGAACAGGCCTTTGTAGGTATCGAGGTCGCCCCCGGTACCAGCCCACACACGGATTAAGTGCGGAAATTGGCAATGGCAAACAGTCCTGCTGAATCCATATACCTGCGTTACTGGGGAAAGGCATCCCCGCCGGACGATCCGGTCCACTCTTTCCATCTGCTGCCCTTTCACAGCCTGGATGTAGCCGCAGTGGGCGACAGCCTGTTGCGACATCACCGCCCCATCGCCGACCACTTGGCAGCACTGCTCGGGATGTCGGACGCTGAATTCCCACGCTGGGCGGTGTTGTTCCTGGCCATGCACGATCTCGGAAAGTTTGCCGTCACCTTCCAACAATTGCGCATTGACCTGCTCCTGACAATGCAGGGGCGTGAAACCGACAAACAGTCCCGACACCGGCACGACACCCTGGGTTACCTGCTCTGGAAAAGCAGTATCCGGCAGGCATGGCAGGATAACGGCCTGTTGCCCAAACCCCGCCCACGCAGCCGCGTCATGCCTGACGCCATAGCGTCGGCCGACATCTGGATGGCTGCCATGACAGGCCATCACGGCACGCCACCCAGGCAGGTGGAAATGATAATCACCGACGCCTTCGAACCTGTTGACCAACAGGCCGCCGGTGCCTTTGTTGATGACCTTCTCGATCTTCTCCTCAAAGGCCGGGAAGCCTTTCCCAACATAGATTCGTCGCGATTAAGACAGGCCTCGTGGTGGCTGGCCGGGTTCGCCGTACTGTGCGACTGGATCGGCTCCAACAGCGACTTCTTCCCTTATTGCACGGAAAACATGTCGTTGAGTGACTACTGGGACATGGCCCGCAAACAGGCCGACAGAGCGATTGCCGCAACCGAGTTGCTACCCAAGTCGGCTGCGAACAACGTGACACTGCAAGCGCTGCTCAATAGCGATAAGTCGGTCATCCCAACCCCATTGCAGGCCCGTGCCGAGCAGTTACCACTGAGTGATAGCCCACAACTGTTCATTCTCGAAGACGTGACCGGCGCCGGAAAAACCGAGGCTGCCCTGCTGCTGGCGCAACGCCTGATGGCCGCTGGTAATGCCCACGGGCTGTATTTCGGCCTGCCAACCATGGCCACCGCCAATGCCATGTACGAGCGGCTCAGCGAGCGTGGCTACCGTCACTTGTTTCAAGCCGAGCAACAACCCTCTCTGGTACTCGCACACGGCGCAGCGCGGCTGTCCGATGCCTTTCGGCAGTCCATCATTGGCGTGGTAAAAACCAAGGATGACAACTATGAGGATCAACCGGCGGCCGCCGCACATTGCAGTCAATGGCTGGCCGACAACCGCAAGAAGGCCCTGCTCGCCGATGTCGGTATCGGCACGCTCGACCAGGCACTGCTGGCGATACTACCAAGCCGGCACCAGTCACTGCGCCTGCTCGGTCTGATCGGCAAGGTGCTGGTCGTCGACGAAGTCCATGCCTGCGATGCCTACATGCATCCCTTGCTGTGCCGCCTGCTGCGCGCACACGCTGCTGCCGGCGGCAGTGCGATTCTGCTCTCTGCCACGTTGCCGCAGCGGCAGCGCAGCGAACTGGTGACGGCCTTTGCCGAGGGAATGGGCGGGGCCAAGCCAACACTGGTATCAGCGGACTACCCGTTGCTCACCCACGTCAGCAGCACCTTCGCCGACGAATCGGCTATCGACACCCGCGAATCGGTACGCCGACAGGTTCAGGTGCAATGCCTCGATAGCACCGGTGAGGTCGAATCGGTCATCGCCACCGCAATCGCACAGCATCAATGTGTCTGCTGGATACGCAACAGCGTCGGCGACGCCCGCGAGGCCTATCATCATTTGCGCGAAAACCACCCCGACTGGCAAATCGAGCTGTTCCATGCCCGCTTCGCGCTGGCCGACCGGCTCGACATCGAGCAGCGGGTTCTCGATACCTATGGCAAGAGCAGCACCCACGAACAGCGTGCGGGCCACCTACTGATTGCCACCCAGGTAGTGGAACAGTCGCTGGACATCGACTTCGACCATCTGATCACCGACCTCGCGCCGATCGACCTGATCATCCAACGCGCGGGACGCCTGCGCCGTCACCGCCGGGATGCGCTGGGCAACCCCCACGATCGGCCGGACCAACGCGGCCAACCGCGGCTGCACCTGCTTATCCCCGAATGGACCGACGATCCGAGCGACGACTGGTTTGAGAAAGCGTTCCGCCGCGCCGCCTGGGTGTACCCCGATCATGGGCAGCTCTGGCTGGGCGCAAAGTTGTTGCGCGGGCGGGGCGGGTTTCGCATGCCCGAGGATGCGCGCGACCTGATCGAAGGGGTTTATGGCGAAGACGCCGGACTGCCTGCAGGGCTGGAGGGCCGTTCATTTGCCGCCCAAGGCGAGGCAAAAGCAAGTCAAAGCATCGCCATGCTCAACGAACTGAAGATCGAACTCGGCTACAACGATGGCGCGACCAATCGCTGGTGGGATGATACGGTAACCCCGACCCGTCTCGGCGAGCCCACTACCACGGTCTGGCTGGCGCGCTGGGCGGATGGCGAACTCAAGCGCTGGCGCAACGAGGAGAGTTTCGCTTGGCAGCAAAGCAGCCTGAGCATTCGCAGCGTGCTGATCGAAAGGCCCATCGCAACGAACGTGATTCCGCAGGCCGCCATCGACGCTTGTCAGCAACAACTGCCAACCGGTGGCAAATGGGGCGTGCTGCTGCCCCTTGAGCAACACTCAGATACCCAGTGGATCGGCCATGCCATCGACGGCAATGGAAACAAAACCGCCTTTCACTACGACAACACTCAGGGTTTAATCACCGCAAAGGAACACCAAGCCACGGAGGACGACAAACAATGAACCTGATTCACGATGCCTGGATACCCGTAGACCGACAGTCCGGCCCAAACCAACGCATCGCCCCCTGGCAAATTACCGACACCGACGACCCGGTACTGGGGCTCGCCGCACCGAGGCCGGACTTCAATGGTGCCCTGCTACAGTTTTATATCGGGTTACTGCAGACAACCTGCGCCCCAGCTACGGAGACACAATGGGAAGAATGGTTTGAGCGGCCGCCTTCCCCGCAAGACCTGAAGCAACACTTCGACGCCGTGGCCGAGGCATTTTATCTCGATGGAGAGGCACCGAGATTCTTGCAGGACCACACCCTGCTGCGAGAGGCAAACCCAGCTGAAATTTCAATAGACGGGCTTCTTCTGGATGCCAACGAAACCCACTTCAACAAGCCGGGCAAAGTAAACTGCGCGTGTGAGAACTGCGCGGCACTCGCCATTCTGGCCCTTCAACTTAATTCCCCCGAAGGGGGTCGGGGGCACTATACGTCTCTTCGGGGCGGAGGCCCGCTTACGACACTGGTCGTCATTGAAGAAGACCAACGTAGTTTCTGGAGGGACCTTTGGCTCAATGTTTTGAATGCTCAAACATTCCATTCATTAAATGCCGAAAACTCCGACAAAAGCCCACATCGAATATTTCCGTGGTTGGCGCCGGAAAAATTCGTAAAGGCAGCAACAAAGCGAGACATCTTTCCGGTAGATATCAATGGAGCACAAATTTTCTGGAGCATGCCAAGACGTATCTATCTCAAAGACCCAGCCCCTACACATCACTGTGACATCTGTGGTGAAAAAACGACCTCCGGATATGCCGGCTATTTCACGCGCCCCGCGGGGATCAGTTATTCGAATGACCCCGTCTGGCGACACTCACTCTCACCCAGATACCCTACGGACAAAACCGGAAACAATTTGGCTTTCCGGCATCCGCGAGCAGGCGGACTCACTTATGACCTGTGGCCCAGCTTGGTGCTTGAAGGGTATGAACAACACGAGATTGCCGAGGTAATCCGAACCTTCCTCGCGCATCGCCGCCTAAAAGACATTTTCGAACAAGTGCGAGTTCACGCTTTCGGCTACCACACAAAGAAAAACAAAGCTGTATGCTGGTACGAAGCAACCTTGCCGATGTACCTGCTCGACGAGGCAGTTCGCGAACAGTTCACCTCGCTTGTCAACACACTTGTCCGTTCATCTGAAGAAACAGCCAAAATCGCACAGAGCCAAGTTAAACAAGTCTGGTTCAAACGCCCCGCCGACGCCAAGGGCGACACCGCCTTTCTGACCCAGGCCTTTTTCGACCACACCGAAACAGCGTTCTTCTCGCAACTGCACCAACTGAAAGAGCAACTCGAAGCCGGCAAGGATGGACGTGACAGCCTCTACTCCTGGCACAAGGTGCTTCGTCGTACGGCACTTGAACTTTTTGACTACTGGACGTCCAGGGGCGACTTCGAAACGGTTAATCCGCGTCGCATCGCCGAGGCGCGCAACAGGCTCAGCGGCTGGCTCAACAGCGACAAAAAGGGGCTGGCCGCCGTATTGAACATCACCCTGCCCAAGGAGAAGGCCGCATGAACAACCCGTTTGCATCGGACGCACCCGCCACCCGGATACTCATCGACTGGTGGGAGAACCTGGACCAGGACAAGGGCACACGCGCCGAACTGCGGCGTTGTGAACGGCCCGAGGACATCATGCTGCACCCTGCCTATTCCCGCTTGCACAACAGGCTGGCTGCGACCCTGTCTGGCAGTTGGCAATGGGAGTACCGCCTGGCCCGTGTGATCGGCCTGCTGGTACATGTACGCAATCGTGACAACTCGCGCCCGCTGGCCAAGCAAATGGGGGGCAACCCGCCCAAGGTAAGCGAACTGCGCTTCCGCCGTCTGCTGCAATGCCAGCACGACGACCTGTACCCGCGCCTGCGGCGCATCCTCGGCATGCTCGACGAAAAAAAGGCCAACCTGCCCGACCTGATCGATTCGGCATTCCATTGGAACGACCGAACCCGCAAAGACTGGGCGCTCGCCTACTTCGCCGTCACCCCCGAACAATAAACCGCCTGAGACCACCACAAGGAAGATACCAATGAACAAGTTCGTACAGCTGCACCTGCTCACCTCCTACCCGCCGGCCAACCTCAACCGCGACGATCTCGGGCGCCCGAAGACTGCAATGATGGGTGGTGCCAACCGTTTGCGGGTTTCCTCGCAGAGCCTCAAGCGGGCGTGGCGCACCTCTGACACCTTCCAGCAGGCACTGCCGAGTCACGTAGGTACGCGCACCAAAGAGATGGGGATACGTGTTTTCCAGTCCCTGAACGAAAAAGGTGTGAAAGAAAAGCTCGCGAAAGAATGGGCCAAAGCCATCGCCGGGGTGTTCGGCAAACTCAAGTCGGCAAAGAAAGGTAAAGACGACGAGCAAGGCGACTCGATGGTCGAACTCGAGATTGAACAGCTCGCGCATTTCAGCCCGGAGGAAGAACAGGCAATCGCCCAACTGGTCAACGACCTTGCAACTTCCGGCGAAGCGCCCACGGACGCACAACTCGCGCTGCTGCGTGAGAAACACACCGCCGCCGACATCGCGCTGTTCGGCCGCATGCTGGCCGCCAGCCCCAGATACAACACCGAAGCCGCCGCCCAGGTCGCACACGCGATCAGCGTACACAAGGTCACCGTGGAGGATGATTTTTTCACCGCCGTGGACGACCTGAACAACGGCGATGAAGACGTGGGCGCCGGCCACATGGGCGAGACCGAGTTCGCCGCCGGCCTGTTCTACCTGTACATCTGCATCGACCGCGAACTGCTCGTCGAGAACCTGTCTGGCGACCGGGTACTGGCCGATCAGACACTCGCCGCACTGGTTCGCGCCGCCGCCACTGTCGCGCCGACCGGCAAGCAGAACAGCTTCGCCTCGCGTGCCCGCGCCTCCTACATCCTGTGCGAATGCGGCGATGCGCAACCGCGCTCACTGTCGGTTGCTTTCCTCAATCCGGTCACCGGCAACGGCATGCTGCAAAAGGCCATTGACGTGCTCGAAGACACCCGCGACAAGATGGACAAGGTCTACGGTGATGCCGTGACTTGCACTGCCATGATGAATGCCGCAAACGGCGAAGGCAGCCTGCAGGCCATCATCGACTGCGCCATCGGGGACTGAGCCATGAACCGCTATCTGCTGTTTCGACTGTATGGCCCGATGGCCGCCTGGGGCGACACCGCCGTCGGCGAGTATCGCCCCAGCGACGCCCAGCCCAGCCGTACCGCCGTACTCGGCCTTCTGGCCGCTGCGCTGGGTATCCGTCGCGATCAGGAAGACGACTTGAACGAACTGGACCGCAGCGTTGAAATCGCCGTGCGACTGGACATGCCTGGTGAAGTGCTGCGCGACTATCACACCACCCAGGTGCCACCGGAAGGGAGAAAACTGCATTACTACACGCGAGCGGACGAGACCCAATCCGACAAGCTGCACACCATCCTTTCGCAACGCGACTACCGCACCGACAGCGGAGCCAGCGTGGCCCTGCGCCAATTGCAGGCAGATGCGACGCTGTTGGAAAAATGGCAGTTCGCGTTGTGCTCGCCCGCACTGCCCCTGTACCTCGGCCGCAAGAGCTGTCCACTCGCGTTGCCAACTGATCCCCGCATCATCGACGCCGAACATTTCAAGGCCGCCTTTGCCGCCTATCCCGGCTGCGACGCCCACCTTCAGGGACTCGGGTGGACACATCAGCAACAACCCGAGCACATCCGCTATTTCTGGGAGGGGGACGACAACAGTCTGCAGGCCACGATGAGTTATCCGCGCCGCGACCGCCTGATCAGTCGCCGACGCTGGCAGTTCGCCCAGCGCACCGAACACCAGGCCTCACACCCCAGGGAAATGCTTGTCGACAAGGAGTCGTAACCATGTACTTCAGCCGTCTTACCCTCCGTGCGGATGCCGACCCACGCAAACTGGTCGGGTTCAATGGCTACCGTGAGCACCAGGCGCTTTGGAACCTGTTTGAGAACGATCCCGACACCGATAGGGATTTTCTGTTTCGTCGCGACGATCAGCGCGGCCAGCCGACTTACTACATGGTATCCGTGCGTACGCCAGCGGATCGTGATGGCCTGTGGTACATAGAATCCAAGGATTACGCACCGCAACTTAAAGAAGGGCAGTCGCTGGCATTCAGTCTGCGCGCCAACCCGGTTATTACGCGAACCGATGCCGAAGGCCGATCCAAACGCAACGATCTGGTTATGGATATCAAGACGCAGAGCGGTTGGCAGAAGTCGAGTCCGGCAGATCGGCCGTTACTGGCCGAACTTATCCAGCAGGCCGGTGAGCAATGGCTGAAAAGCCGACAGGAGAAGATTGGTGTTCTTATCGATACTCTGCTGGCCGACGGTTACCGCCGCCACCAGAGCTACAAGCGCAGCCAGAAAAACCCCATTCGCTACAGCACTCTGGACCTGCAAGGCACACTGACGGTTACCGACTGTGAAAAACTGCGAGCCGCCCTGCTGCACGGCATCGGCGCCGCCAAGGCCTTCGGCTGCGGCCTGTTGCTGGTGCGCCGTGCGTGAACCATACTTTTTGGCAACTGAGCCGGACGAACCGCCGCCATGAAACTGACCCAAGCCGAAATCGACGCCATGCCGCTGGAGGAGAAGCTGGAACTCTCCGAGGCCTTGTGGGAATCCATTTATGCCTCGACCGAACCCCCAGCCGAACCTGACTGGCACAAGAAACTGCTGGATGAGCGCCTGCGAGAGCCGGACCCGCAGTTCGACAGCTGGGAAAACGTCAGGAAGCGCCTCGAACAGTCATGAAAATACTCATCCGCAAGGAAGCGGAGCAGGACATCGCCAGCGCGCGTTTCTGGTACCGACAACGATCGCCACTTGCTGCGCGACAATTCATCGCTGCCCTCAACCACACATTGATGCGAATCGCCGAGTTTCCTCGTGCGTTTCCCCCTGCAGGAAAGCATACCCGACGGGCACTGCTGGCCCGCTTCCCGTACACCGTCTATTTTTGCAAGAACGGGGACCGCATCGAGATCCACGCAGTCTTCCATCAAAGCCGCACTCCACAACCACGACTGGTTCGCTGATGCTCCCACCGCTCAAACCCATCGCCATGAAAGAACGCATCTCGATGATCTTCATCGAGTACGGCGAGATCGACGTACTCGACGGCGCTTTCGTCGTGATCGACAAAACCGGCGTGCGCACCCATATACCGGTCGGTAGCATTGCCTGCATCATGCTCGAACCCGGCACCCGCGTGTCACACCGCGCCGCAGCGCTCGCTGCCAGGGTCGGCACCTTGCTGGTGTGGGTCGGCGAAGCCGGGGTACGACTATATGCCGCCGGACAGCCCGGCGGCGCCCGCTCGGATCGTCTGCTTTATCAGGCGAAACTGGCCCTGGACGAAAGCCTGCGACTGAAAGTCGTGCGTAAGATGTACGAACTCCGCTTCGGTGAAAAACCGCCCGAACGACGGAGCGTTGACCAGTTGCGTGGCATCGAAGGCGCACGGGTGAAAAAAACTTACCAGATGCTGGCACAGCGTCACGGCGTCACATGGAAAGGTCGCCGTTACGACGCCAGAGATTGGGACAATTCCGACCTGCCCAACCTCTGCGTCAGTGCCGCTACGGCCTGCCTGTACGGTATCACCGAAGCAGCCATTCTCGCCGCGGGATATGCACCGGCGGTGGGCTTCATTCACACCGGCAAGCCACAGTCGTTCGTTTACGATATTGCCGACCTGTTCAAATTCGATGGTGTGGTACCCATCGCGTTTCAGATCGCCGCCAAGAAGCCGGCCAACCCGGAAAGGCAGGTTCGTCTCGCGTGTCGCGACCACTTTCGGCAGACGAAGCTGCTAGGCAGAATCATTCCAACCATCGAAAGAATACTTGCGGCAGGAGGAATCCGCCCTCCGGATCCACCCGATGACACGATGCCTATAGCAATACCTCTCGACGAAAGCCTGGGCGATGCTGGTCATCGTCACTGAAAATGTACCGCCACGGCTGCGCGGCCGACTCGGTGTCTGGCTTGTCGAGATCCGCGCCGGAGTCTATGTAGGAAACCCATCCAGACGTTTGCGTGAGTTCATCTGGCAGCAGGTCGAATCTGGCCTGGAAGAGGGAAATGCGGTCATTGCGTGGAGTACGAACGCAGAGTCTGGGTACGACTTCCAAACGCTGGGGAAAAATCGCCGCGAGCCTGTCGACTACGATGGATTACGGCTTGTCTCATTCCTTCCTCCCGATGCCCCGGATGTCGCTCTTTAACAATTTGGCAGATGTCGGCCAAGTCCCTCGGAACTACCGGCCGACAGCTCAATCAATTCGGTGGAATTTCGTACAACAAATTTACAGCCGGGAATCAATCGGTTAGAAAAAGAGTGTTCCCCGCGCCCGCGGGGATGAACCGGTTCAAACGAATTGATGCGAGACCCAAGGAAAGTGTTCCCCGCGCCCGCGGGGATGAACCGATTTTCAGCGCGCACGCTGACAGTGTCAGGCGGTGTTCCCCGCGCCCGCGGGGATGAACCGGAACTGAGGACGTTGAATGCTTCAGCAACCCCGTGTTCCCCGCGCCCGCGGGGATGAACCGCTCCCTTCCCATGTGGACCTTTTCCAGGCGATGTGTTCCCCGCGCCCGCGGGGATGAACCGTACTGGGTGCCGTTGCCTGACCATACGATCGTGTGTTCCCCGCGCCCGCGGGGATGAACCGCTCAAGGGCGTGCCGGCGGCCATGCGGGGGATGTGTTCCCCGCGCCCGCGGGGATGAACCGTGAGTATTAAATTCCGGCATTGCTTTTCTCTCGTGTTCCCCGCGCCCGCGGGGATGAACCGCACCCACAAGGCGTCGATCACTTCCCCGTTGAGTGTTCCCCGCGCCCGCGGGGATGAACCGCGACTGGCTGTGCTGCATCTGGCGGATCGACCGTGTTCCCCGCGCCCGCGGGGATGAACCGACATTCCCGAGCATTTTGCCGATCTGCTCAATGTGTTCCCCGCGCCCGCGGGGATGAACCGTGGGGGTTGCACTCGCGTACCAGCAGAGTATAGTGTTCCCCGCGCCCGCGGGGATGAACCGAAGGAACTGCAGCAACAGATAATCAACCTTCAGTGTTCCCCGCGCCCGCGGGGATGAACCGGAGACTAAGGCCATGGCCAACAAGGTACTGCGGTGTTCCCCGCGCCCGCGGGGATGAACCGACTGATCACCCGCTTGCGACGAATAGGCCGCAGTGTTCCCCGCGCCCGCGGGGATGAACCGGTGGTCGGCCAAGTCGGCTCGGTCACCGCCGTGTGTTCCCCGCGCCCGCGGGGATGAACCGCCATCGGCATTCGCGCGCTGCTGGTGGGCGCCGTGTTCCCCGCGCCCGCGGGGATGAACCGGTTGCCGTCTGGCCGGCTGCGACTCCCTGAATGTGTTCCCCGCGCCCGCGGGGATGAACCGGCATCGAGCACGCGGCGTAGGGGGTGACATGAGTGTTCCCCGCGCCCGCGGGGATGAACCGTAGATCGCCGAGCGTCCGCCGGCGGTGTCTTCGTGTTCCCCGCGCCCGCGGGGATGAACCGGCGCTGGTGCTGGCGCTGGTGCTGGTGGCGGCGTGTTCCCCGCGCCCGCGGGGATGAACCGGACCCCATACGAGATCTCACTGGTCGCTGTACGTGTTCCCCGCGCCCGCGGGGATGAACCGTCTGAGTTTTGTTTGCTGAACAGTTGCGCAACGTGTTCCCCGCGCCCGCGGGGATGAACCGCCAACATGATGCAGGCCGACTTTGCGAGCATGGTGTTCCCCGCGCCCGCGGGGATGAACCGCGGGTGATCAGTCTTGGCTGCTGATTGCTGCAGTGTTCCCCGCGCCCGCGGGGATGAACCGTCCCACACCAGGACGCGCCCCCGCTCGGCTTTGTGTTCCCCGCGCCCGCGGGGATGAACCGATCAATCGCGGCAGCTCGCGCTTTGCTGGAATGTGTTCCCCGCGCCCGCGGGGATGAACCGTCAGTCTTTACCTGCTCACTGCCGAACAGCGTGTGTTCCCCGCGCCCGCGGGGATGAACCGCATCCCGCCTGGCGCGTCGCACGCGACACCGAGTGTTCCCCGCGCCCGCGGGGATGAACCGGCCTCGCGCGCGATCTGCTGCATCTCGACGCCGTGTTCCCCGCGCCCGCGGGGATGAACCAGTACGGCTGATCTGCTGATCGAAGCTGAAAACGTGTTCCCCGCGCCCGCGGGGATGAACCGTCCATGTCGCGTGGCTCTGGCATCAGCACGCAGTGTTCCCCGCGCCCGCGGGGATGAACCGCCTTCCAACGATTCGAGCACGCGCGTGCCGTGGTGTTCCCCGCGCCCGCGGGGATGAACCGGCCCCTGCCGTAGACCAGTTGGACGCCGCAGAGTGTTCCCCGCGCCCGCGGGGATGAACCGCCGTGGCACGAAGCGCAGTGATGCGCAGGCATGTGTTCCCCGCGCCCGCGGGGATGAACCGGGGGCGGTATGAACCCCGCCTGGCATATCACCGTGTTCCCCGCGCCCGCGGGGATGAACCGGGTTTACGGGATTTTCAGGCGTGGGCACGTGGGTGTTCCCCGCGCCCGCGGGGATGAACCGGCAGAGGCGGCGCTACGTGCCGCCCCGGCCAAGTGTTCCCCGCGCCCGCGGGGATGAACCGGTACGCGCAATGAACCCCATGATCGCCCTGAAGTGTTCCCCGCGCCCGCGGGGATGAACCGGTGGCGCGCCTAAACAAAAGCGTTAGCCAGCCGTGTTCCCCGCGCCCGCGGGGATGAACCGATATTGCCATGCAAGCACTCGACGGCGTGGCGGTGTTCCCCGCGCCCGCGGGGATGAACCGCTGCCCGTCTATCCATCGCCAATCGTTCGGATGTGTTCCCCGCGCCCGCGGGGATGAACCGAAAGCGGCCATATTGCTGTCGTTGTTCGGTATGTGTTCCCCGCGCCCGCGGGGATGAACCGGCCGACACCGCAGACTGACGAGCCCCCAGTGAGTGTTCCCCGCGCCCGCGGGGATGAACCGTGCGGTAGCTTGTTCATGCACTCGGGTCTAGGGTGTTCCCCGCGCCCGCGGGGATGAACCGGTTGCTGACCTTTTGGGCCTGCCGGCTGGCGCGTGTTCCCCGCGCCCGCGGGGATGAACCGCAGCCCAACTGATGGCCACGCACCACAACGCCGTGTTCCCCGCGCCCGCGGGGATGAACCGTACCAGGTCACCGAAGGCAAGAGCGGCGCGGCGTGTTCCCCGCGCCCGCGGGGATGAACCAGTTGCTCGACCCCGGCGCGTAGATGTGGTGCTGTGTTCCCCGCGCCCGCGGGGATGAACCGGCGCCTTTGCGGCGCAGTTCGCCAACCAAGGCGTGTTCCCCGCGCCCGCGGGGATGAACCGGTGATCAAGCTCGCCCACATGTTTCGCGGCGAGTGTTCCCCGCGCCCGCGGGGATGAACCGGCCGCCCCCTACTTCGAGAGCAACAGCACGACGTGTTCCCCGCGCCCGCGGGGATGAACCGGTTGGGAAGTAGCGCGCGAAGCGACGGCGCGAGTGTTCCCCGCGCCCGCGGGGATGAACCCTGCATTGGTCGCAACTCGGCATAGGGAAGATCGTGTTCCCCGCGCCCGCGGGGATGAACCGGCCGAATCTGCGATCACCTTCTCGCTGGTGAAGTGTTCCCCGCGCCCGCGGGGATGAACCGCACCACCTGGGCGCCACCGACCAGACCGCTGACGTGTTCCCCGCGCCCGCGGGGATGAACCGCGCACCGTCGCCGAACGCTACGCGCCGCTGCCGTGTTCCCCGCGCCCGCGGGGATGAACCGTGCAACGTCACCGAGGCGCTGCGTGACCCGGCGTGTTCCCCGCGCCCGCGGGGATGAACCGACCTCCGCCAGGCTGAATATCGACCCGAACACGTGTTCCCCGCGCCCGCGGGGATGAACCGACCCGCTACGTGATGTTCCAGACCGTCGACACGTGTTCCCCGCGCCCGCGGGGATGAACCGTACCAGCTGATGGCCGAGTACAAGCGGCAGCTGTGTTCCCCGCGCCCGCGGGGATGAACCGTTCGTAATCATCCGCGACTACTTTGTAGTAGCGTGTTCCCCGCGCCCGCGGGGATGAACCGCTCATAATTCACCAATCTACGAGAAGTCCGGAGTGTTCCCCGCGCCCGCGGGGATGAACCGTATTCAGTCTGATCAGGGAATTCGAAAACGAAGTGTTCCCCGCGCCCGCGGGGATGAACCGCTCGGCCAGATCCTAGATGACCTGATCACAGAGTGTTCCCCGCGCCCGCGGGGATGAACCGCTGAACGAATTCGTGCTCGCCCGTGATATCCAGTGTTCCCCGCGCCCGCGGGGATGAACCGAAGGGCTACCAGCAGTTCGTGAGCAGCATCATGTGTTCCCCGCGCCCGCGGGGATGAACCGCAACGGGACACGACCACGACGACAACGGCAGAGTGTTCCCCGCGCCCGCGGGGATGAACCGGTCTTTGCATTTGGGATAATCGACTTCAACTAGTGTTCCCCGCGCCCGCGGGGATGAACCGGCCGCCTGCCGCAGATCGGCGTCCAGCAGGCGGTGTTCCCCGCGCCCGCGGGGATGAACCGTCAGCCCTGCATCATCTGGTCACGTCACCCGGGTGTTCCCCGCGCCCGCGGGGATGAACCGTCAGCCCGTTGTTGTGCGGTTTCCGGCGTACAGTGTTCCCCGCGCCCGCGGGGATGAACCGCTCAACCAATGTGCCCACTGCCGCAACCGATCGTGTTCCCCGCGCCCGCGGGGATGAACCGACTCTCCAGTAGGTGATCAGGCGCCGCCGATTGTGTTCCCCGCGCCCGCGGGGATGAACCGATCGAGGGTGAGCGCGCCGTTCTGGAGATCAAGTGTTCCCCGCGCCCGCGGGGATGAACCGTCGCCATCCGGCACGGTTGAGCGCAATTTTGTGTGTTCCCCGCGCCCGCGGGGATGAACCGCCGGTGATCTTCTCCTGGCTTGAGCCAGATGGGTGTTCCCCGCGCCCGCGGGGATGAACCGGACACAGAAGACTGGCCGGACTTTCCGCTCGAGTGTTCCCCGCGCCCGCGGGGATGAACCCCGAGAACGGTTCCGATCTCCTTGCCCTTAACCGTGTTCCCCGCGCCCGCGGGGATGAACCGGCGCAAGGTCGGCTCACTGTGGCCACGGAAGTGTGTTCCCCGCGCCCGCGGGGATGAACCGGTCGTGAAAGTGACAAGGCGCCTCAACCCGTCGTGTTCCCCGCGCCCGCGGGGATGAACCGGCCAACGGTCGATTGAAGAAGGGCTATCGCTAGTGTTCCCCGCGCCCGCGGGGATGAACCGACCCGTGACAGCTCCGGCAACTGGTCAGACACGTGTTCCCCGCGCCCGCGGGGATGAACCGGATGCGCAACTGAAGAACCAAGCAACACCGCCGTGTTCCCCGCGCCCGCGGGGATGAACCGATTGATTATGCGGCGATTGCCGATCGCGCCGTCGTGTTCCCCGCGCCCGCGGGGATGAACCGGGGATGCGCTGGTCGGCGTGCTCGCGGTGACGGTGTTCCCCGCGCCCGCGGGGATGAACCGCACATCGCGTCTGGCTCATTGGCCCAGGCTGCAGTGTTCCCCGCGCCCGCGGGGATGAACCGGCGTACTTTGAACAGATCCGCAACCAGATCGAGTGTTCCCCGCGCCCGCGGGGATGAACCGGTTGTGACCTCAACCGACGTCACTGTCCCCAGGTGTTCCCCGCGCCCGCGGGGATGAACCGTCGTTGTCGTTGACCGTGGCGCCAATGGTGGTGTGTTCCCCGCGCCCGCGGGGATGAACCGACCTGAACCAGATGTACTTGAGCGCGCTGACCGTGTTCCCCGCGCCCGCGGGGATGAACCGTAGGACGCGGCCGCTTTCTCTATCACCCACCCGTGTTCCCGGCGCCTGCTGGGATTAGCCACGAACGGTAGCAGTCAAGATCTGCGTAAGTCGTATCGCGTGTCGTCGCTTCCTTTGGCTGTCAGATCCCTGCCGACGCGCGGTTCATGCCAAGCTGCGCATCTGGTTTTCCGAATGACTGTCCCGGAGTGATCCACTGCGGTAACCGGAGGGGCACGCCGGAGGGCTTCCGTGCAGCAATACCCGGCGGACACCAGGAATAAAACGCGACCCTCACCGTCCTGAGAGGTGCTGGGCGTTTCGCCCGATAGGGTTACACTTGGCTGCAGAGTACCGCCGCCAGACGCGGTACCAATGGCACAGAGAGGATGACCATGCAGCCGATCAACAAGGCGCGCCGCCGCCTGCTCCAGTGGATGAGCGCCGCCGGCGGCCTGTTCGCAATGAACGAGGCCAGGGCGCATCACACCGACACCCACTTCGACGACAAGTCGGAGCACCAGATCGTCTACCAGTGCAACAAGGCGGATCACGACTACCTGTCGCACATCCTGTTCTCGGTCGGCGAGATGATCCGTACGCATGGTGACAACATCGAGGTGGTGGTCGCCTGTTTTGGCCCGGGCATACACCTGCTCGGCGATCCACCCGAGCGGCCCATCGCCAAAGAACTGCAGGAACGCGCCTCCTCTTTGAATGCCTATGGCGTTGCCTTCCACGCCTGCAAAAACACCATGAACAGCCTCGGCTGGACTGACGAAAACCTGGTCGCGTACGCCGAGGTGGTGGATGTCGGCGTCGAGGACATCATGCGACTGCAGGAGAGAGGGTTCAGTTACATCAGCTGGTGATGCGGCCGCCGCGATACGGCGGTACTGGTCTCAGTGAAAATCCCGCGACCCGACAACCAGCCCGCCCAGCAGGTCGCTGTGGTCCTCCAGACGCCGGCACAGCAGGTGTTGGACACCCTCGGTACGCTGGATCTCGGCCACCACGCCGAGCAGCTGTGCACCCAGCAGCACCCGCCGCTGGCGTTCCGCCAGGTCGGCCCAGATCAACAGGTTCAACCCGCCACACTCATCCTCCAGGGTGACGAAGATCGCGCGCCCGTTACCCGGGCGCTGGCGGATCAGCACCAGACCGGCCGAGCGCACGATCTCGCCCGGCGCCCGTCCGGCGACCTCGGCCGATGACAACAGACCGCGTTCGCGCAGGCGGTCCCTGATCAATGCCAGCGGGTGTTCGCGCAGGCTCAGCCCGAGCTGCGCATAATCGGCCAGCACCGCCTGCCCGGCGCTCGGTGCCGCGAGCAGCGGCAGTTGTTCAGCGAAGCGGTCGAGGCCATACAAAGGCACCGCATCCTCCACACCGGCGACCTCCCAGGCAGCAAGATGGCGATGCCCGATCAAGCCCTGCAGGGCGTCGGCGGCAGCCAGGGACTTGAGGTCGGCGCGGTTGAGCCGGGCACGCCGGGCCAGGTCTGCAACACCCACAAATGCGCCTGCCTTGCGCGCCGCCGTGATGCGCCCGGCAGCCGCCTGCGACAGACCCCGGACAAGACGCAGGCCGAGGCGCAGCATCGGAATTCCAGATGCAGCGTTATCGCCACTTCCTTCCGACGATCGCCCAGCGGGCCGGGCGCCTACGGCATCGGGAGATCCGTGAGGGAGGCAAGCCCTCTCGGCGATATCCCACCCTGCAGGCCCGCCGGCGGGTTCCAGGGTGCAATCCCAATCACTCTGGTTCACGTCCGCCGGCAGCACCGTTACACCATGACCACGCGCGTCGCGCACCAGCTGCGCCGGGGCATAGAAGCCCATCGGCTGGCTGTTGATCAACGCCGCACAGAAGGCCGCCGGGTGATGGCACTTGAGCCAGGCCGAGACATACACCAGCAGCGCAAAGCTGGCGGCATGCGATTCCGGAAAACCGTAATCACCGAAACCCAGGATCTGACGATAGACGCGCTCGGCAAACTCGCGTCGGTAGCCGCGTGCCTGCATGCCGGCCATCAGCCGCTGCTCGTAGGGCTCGAGCCCGCCGCGCCGCTTCCAGGCCGCCATCGCGCGCCGCAACTGGTCCGCCTCACCGGGCGTGAACCCGGCGGCGACCATCGCCAGCTTGATCACCTGCTCCTGGAAGATCGGCACGCCGAGGGTGCGTTCGAGCACCGCACGCACCGCCTCCGACGGATAGTCCACCGCCTCCGTGCCCTGTCGCCGACGCAGATAGGGGTGCACCATGTCGCCCTGGATCGGCCCCGGGCGCACGATCGCGACCTCGATCACCAGGTCGTAGAAACAGGCCGGCTTGAGCCGCGGCAGCATCGACATCTGCGCGCGTGACTCGATCTGGAACACACCGACGGTGTCGGCCTGCTGGATCATACGGTAGACCGCCGGGTCTTCCGCCGGGATGCCGGCCAGTGTCAACGCCTGCGCCGGTTCGATCGGCCCGTTCACCAGATCGATCGCCCGCCGGATCGCCGACAGCATACCCAGCGCCAGCACGTCCACCTTGAGCAGGCCCAGTGCCTCGAGGTCGTCCTTTTCCCACTGGATCACGGTGCGCTGCGGCATGCTGGCGTTCTCGATCGGCACCAGTTCGTCGAGACGGCCGGCGGCGATCACGAACCCGCCGACGTGCTGTGAGAGGTGGCGGGGAAAACCACGCAGCGTATTGACCAGCACCAGCAGGCGCCTGAGCACCGGGTTGTGCGCATCGAAACCCGCCTCGGCCAGGTGCTCGGGCTGGATCTGCGCGTGCCGGCGCCAGGCCGCGACCGCGGCGACCAGCGCCTCGACCTGTTCCAGCCCCAGTCCCAGCGCCTTGCCCACGTCGCGCAGCGCGCTGCGCGTGCGGTAGGTGATCACGGTCGCCGCCAGCGCCGCGCGCTCACGCCCGTACCTGGTGTAGAGGTATTGGATCACCTCTTCACGGCGCTGGTGCTCGAAGTCGACGTCGATGTCCGGCGGCTCGTTGCGCTCGCGGGAGATGAAGCGTTCGAACAGCAGGTTCATGCGCGCCGGATCGACCTCGGTGATACCGAGGCAATAGCACACCGCCGAGTTGGCCGCCGAACCACGCCCCTGGCACAGGATCCCGCGCTCACGCGCGAAGCGGACGATATCCCACACGGTCAGGAAGTAGGCCTCATAACGCAGCTCCGCAATCAGCGCCAGCTCGTGCTCGATCTGTGCCCGCACGCGCCCAGGGCAGCCTCGTGGCCAGCGCCGCGCAATGCCCTGCTCGGTCAGCTGGCGCAGCCAGGCATGCGGTGTCGACCCTGCCGGGGTGACGTCGTCAGGGTATTCATAGCGCAGTTCATCGAGTGAGAAACAGCAGCGCGCCGCCACCTTCAGGGTCTCGTCGAGCAGTGCCGCCGGATACAGCGCGGCCAGTTCGTCGGGCCGGCGCAGGTGACGTTCACCGTTGGGCAGGCGCGCATGTCCGAGCCGGGCGACCGGCGTGCCCAGGCGGATGGCACTGAGCACGTCCTGCAATGCACGGCGCCCACGCACGTGCATGTGCACATCACCGCTGGCCAGGCGTGGTAACCGGTATCGATCCGCCTGGCGTGCACTGACCTGCAGGCGGACGGCATCCTGCCCGTCGCGCAGCAGTTCGACCGCCAGCCAGGCACGGCCGGCAAAGTGGGTCGCCAGCCAGTCGATCGCATCCCCGGCCGTGTCCGGCGCCGACGGCAACAGCACCAGGCAGTCCGGCAGACGGCCTTCCAGGTCGGTACGGCACAGGTGGTAACTGCCCTTGCCGGCGTGCCGGCGCCCGTGCGTGATCAGGCGGCACAGCTGGGCATAGCCGGCCCGGTTGGCGGCCAGCAGCACCAGGCGCAGCCCATCGTCCAGCAGCACCTCGCTGCCGATGATCAGCGGCAGGCCGAGTTCCTTGGCCTTCTGGTGCGCCCGCACCACACCCGACACCGAACACTCGTCGGTGAGTGCCAGTGCCTGGTAGCCCAGGGCATGCGCACGCGCCACCAGCTCCTCCGGGTGCGAGGCGCCACGCAGGAAGGTGAAGTTGCTCAGGCAGTGAAGTTCGGCATAGGGCATCTGATGAAATCGACCTGTTGTTTTCTCTATTACCCCTTCCCCTCACCCTGGCCCTCTCCCTCGAGGGAGAGGGGACGGACTTCCCCCTCCCGCCTGCGGTACACCGAGAGGATTTCCCCCCTCTCCCCCGCACTGGGGGAGAGGGCCGGGGTGAGGGGGAAGAGGTGAGGGCCAGCGTGAGGGTGAAAACAGCCCCCCCGACGCCAGCGCCCGACACCCGGCGTCACATGAAAACCCCGTGCAGGTACCAGCCATCACCGCGCCGGTCATGGAAAACCCACAGCCGCTCACCGGCACGGCTGTGGGCAACGAAATAATCACGCGTGACATCGAAGCCGTCCCACCAGCCGGCCTCGATGCGTTCGGGCAGGTCCTCCAGGCGCAGCGGCCCGCCGTACTGCGGCACCGACTGGTGCACCTGCAGCGGGCGAGGCTGCGGCAGCAGCCACAGCGGCTGCGCCCGGCCCTGTTGTACCGGCGCCGTATCGGCAGCACCCGGCTCACCCGGGGCACACAGCCGCCAGGCGTGCTCAGGTCGGTGATCGGCATGACAGCGCAGGCCGCGCACACACTGCCCGCCAAGCCGGTTGGCCAGACGCTCCAGCAACGCGTGGTCACGCCCGGACGGACCATCAGGCCCACTGCCACCGAGCAGGTCGCGGTTGCATTCCTCGAACGCCAGCCAGTCATCCACCCGCAGGCCGATCGCCACCACCGGCGCCGGCAGCTGCAGGCGTTCGACACGTTCACGCAACACCTCGAGCATATGGTCCGGGTCACGGCTTGGTTCGAGCAGGCCCTGGCCGAACCGCGTCTCGGGATGGTCACGGTGCAGCAGCGTCCACTGCAGGCGCTGGGCTCCACCACCCAGGCCACGCAGGAAACCGCACAGCGCCACCATCAGGCGGCGCGCCGGGAACAGCAGTGCCGTCGTCTGACCGATCTCGCCGAGCAGCTCGATCGTCTGGCTGAAATGCTGCGGCGGATGCCATTCCGGGCGCGGGTCCGGCGCCTCGCCCAACAGGCGATCCAGCAGCTGCGGCAACTGCGGCCCGCTGCGACGGGCCAGCTCGGGGCGTGGCAGCGCCAGGACATCGGCGATGCTGTCGAGGCCGATATGCCGGACCAGGTCGCGGGTCACCGGGTCCCGTGTCAGGCAGGCCAGCGGCAGCGCCGCCAATGCCTCGCGCAGGGCGCCCCTGGTCGACACCTGGCAACCGGGCCGGTTGCGTGCCAGCAGGCCCGCCGCGGTCGCTGTCATGGCAAGGGCGTGCTGCACGCTGTAGCCGATCTGGCCCAGTTCGCGCTGGACGGTGTCCAGCAGCCTCGGCAGGCCGCCGAACAGGCGCAGGCTGGCACCGATCTCGAGCAGCAGCAGCGAAGGCTCGAAGCTGATCCGCGGACTGAACTGGTAGGCCCACAGCGCCAGCTCGTCGAGCGCGCGCTGCTCGCGGGCACGATCACGACGCTGCACCGCCAGGCCGGCACACAGGGCCAGTGCCGCCGGCAGCGCCAGGCCCGGACGGATCCCGTAGGCCTGTGCCGCCCCGTTGCAACGACTGACCTGTTCACGTCCGCCGGACGGCTCGACGATCGCCAGCGCACCGGCCTGCTGGCGGCCGCGCGCGAAGACCTCGATCAGCAGTTGTGGAAAATACAGGGCGAGCCAGAGCATGAGGCTCAAGACCCGGGACGCAGGATGCACGGGGTGGCAGGGCCGGCAGCCGCAGGCACTGCGTCGGGCATCGGTTCTGTACCGACAGGTACGATGCAACTGTCCCCACCCCAGCCACCACGCCGTTTGAGCACCTCGACCTCCAGGCCGGACGGCACGGGGCATACACGCAGGCGCAGCGCGGCCGGCGAGGCCTGCTGGGCGGCCCGCACCGGACGGAACAGGATGGCGACGCAGTCACCCTCCTCGGCCGCCAGCTGCAGACGCCGCAGCTGTGCCGTCTGCAGTTGCCGCGGCCAGGCCAACACGACCCCGCAGGCACCCGACTTGAGCGCCTGCTCGGCCGCCCACAGCGACTGCCCGCCCGATACCTCGTGCACCAGCAGCAGGCGCTCGACCTGCACGCCACGCGCCGCCAGCGCCGGTGCATACGGCACGTAAGGCGGTGCGACCCAGACCAGCCAACGCGGCCGCGTACTCAACCGCACCAGCAACGGCAGCAGCAGCGGCAGGCCCTGGTGGGCCTCGCTCAGCACCTCGACCAGCGCCGCGCGCGGCCAGCCCCCGCCGAGCAGTTCGTCGAGTACCTCCCAGCCGCTGGGCAGCAGCCGGCCGGGGTCCGGCTGGCCACGCCGCCCCCGCCACAGCACCCCGCTGCGTTTCAGCTCATCGAGATCAACGACCTGCATTGCGGCGCGTACTCCACCCTGCCCGGAACCCCGGGCAGCAACATTGGAAAGAGAGATGGAGAACAAATATAGAACAAAAAGGCCGGTTTCACGAGTCCCGGTTCAGACAAAGAAGCCGCCTCGAGGGCGGCTTCTTTGTCTCAGATCGGCCACGAGCGGTCTTTCCGGCTCGATGCCAGCCGAGTGTCAGCGGTCTTTACAGGGTGAAGGCCGGGAACGCGTGCTCCCGGCCAGAAGCCGACTCACTTGCCTGTCTGTTGGTAGACGGAATCTAGTGCCGGTCATTCTTGTGCTTCGATTGTGCGAATGCAGGTAATGTGAGTTTGGTCCCGAAAGTCATCGATTGCGTGCCGCTGATTCCCCTCGTAATGCCATCGCTCTTGTTCATAAGCTAAAAGCGCAAAGTCGCGTAATAACTGTCGGAATCTTGGGTCGTTAAGATCGTCTGCCTTCTTCAATACTTCTGCGAGGGGGACGCCATTCTGGCGACTGGTTATTGCCATTTCGGCAATCTTTGCCACGCGGGCGCAGAACTCATCGGGCGTAAGTAGCTTGGCATCGTTGTCCACTGCTGTCAGTGGTGTCTCATCGCCATGGCTGCTCAGATTAGGAACACCTGACGAGCCTCGCAGGGATTCAATCTGCTGATCTAAACACCTGCCATACGCGACGGGTCCGTCGCTTCGTTTCAGCACGCAAGCAAGCTCCATCGTTTGTCGTGTCTCATCGTCATAGCCGCTTAGGTCAGGGATGCCCGATGAACCCCGTAGGGAAGCGATTTGCCGATTCAGGCACGCTCCATAGGCAACAGGGCCGTCACTTCGCTTCAGGACGCAAGCAAGCTCCATCGTTCGTCGCGTCTCATCGTCGTAGTCGCCGAGGTCAGGGATACCGGGCGGCACGCGCTCATGCGTCTGAACGGTCGCTGGGACGCTTGTGGATTTGTACCCGTTCGTCTGCACCGTCGTCGGCTCGCTGACACAGGCGGTAAGAAAAATGCAGCCAAATGAAAGCAGCCAGAATTTCCACTCCATGCTTTGCTACTCCCGTCTATTCACTTCGAGTCGTCTTTAGCTGTTGATTCTAGATGGACCGAAGGACCGCTGTGTGTTGATTGCTGCCGGTCGGCGATGAGTCACTGAACTTCCGCTCAGGGTCGATTTGAGCCATTCCGGCCCGATCCGCTTGAAAAGTATCCTGACGCCCCGGTCACCGTGCCGGGGCATGTCTCTCTTCCTGGCCAACAACTGGCCAGTGCAGCGCACAAACCGCAAACGGGCGCCGAACCCCGGGGTGTACCCGGATACCCGGTTTCCGCCCCCGGACAATGCACTGAACCGATCGTGCAGAAGCGGTAGCGCCCGGCAAGCACGAAACGCACACCTCACATCGCCGACGCTGTCACCGCGCATAACGGCAGCTGTCGCTACAATCCGGCGCATTGCACAGCAGCCAGGCCGAGCGCACATGCCTTCAACACAGACCCACGCGACCAAACCCACCGACGCGCTCGACCATATCCGCGGCATCCTCAGCCGCCAGTCGGTGGAACGCGAGTTGGCCGATCGCAGCGCCGGCCCGCGCCACGAACTGCAGCATGAGCTGCTGCTGCGCCAGCAGAAAGGCGCACTGTGGCGCGAGGTCAACCAGCTGCACCCGGCGGACATCGCGTTCGTGCTGGAGAACCTGCCGCTGACCGAACGGCGCGCGGTGTGGGAGGAGGTCGAGGCCAGGCACAACGGCGCCGTGCTGCTCGAGGTCAGCGACGCGGTGCGCGCCAACCTGCTCGACTGGATGGACCGGCAGGAGGTGCTCGACGTCACCACCCACCTGGACAGCGACGAGATCGCCGATCTGGTCCCCGACCTGCCGCAGGACGTGGTGCCGAGCCTGATGGAACGCCTGGCCCCGGCAGACCGCCAGGTGGTGCAGTCGGCGCTGTCGTTCCCCGAGGGCAGTGTCGGCAGCCTGATGGAGTTCGACGTCACCGCGATCCGCGCCGACGTGACGCTCGACGTGGTGCTGCGCTGGCTGCGCCGGCGCGGCTCGCTGCCGACTGGCGTCGACACCCTGCCGGTGGTCGACCGCGACGGCGTCCTGCAGGGCGTGCTGCGCCTCGAACGCCTGCTCACCCGGCCGGGTGAAACGCTGGTGGCCGACAGCATGGACCGGGACGCGATCGCGTTCCATATCGGCGACCGCGCGGCCGACGCCGCGCATGCCTTCGAGCGCTACGACCTGATCGCCGCACCGGTCACCAATATCCACGGCACCCTGGTCGGGCTGCTCAAGGTCGAGGCGGTACTCGAC
>Ga0116152_10000936_pt1 | contig 24047 bp, 20 predicted proteins | sample AD_UKC119_MetaG_FD_89894 | JGI IMG/M metagenome (GOLD analysis project Ga0116152, IMG submission 89894) | Active sludge microbial communities of municipal wastewater-treating anaerobic digesters from Hong Kong - AD_UKC119_MetaG | ecosystem: Engineered > Bioreactor > Anaerobic > Digestate...
AAACAATAAAAAATATATTAATCTAAGTCCGAAGGGAGAGCCGCAATTAGGGAAACGAGGATTGTACGGATCTGTTGGAGGGCAAAGCAATCACAAAGATTATCAAATGGCACTGTTATGGGTACTGAATTTATCGGATGGAAATCATTCGACCCTTGATATTGCGAAAAAGTCGGGAATCGATTTTGAGGTTTTATGTCAGGCGGTATTTGAATTAAACAAAGCAGATCTTTTAAAAATAAATAAAGAATAATGATGAAAAAAGTTGCAGAAATTATTCGCTTTTATTCTCTCGATGAAATTATGGAATTTATAGAAAAGGGAGGCGAATATCCACTTCATCATTTATGGTGTTATGATAAAATCAAAGAAAGCGGAATTCCTGTTGAATGTATTGAATATGATAAAAATAGTTTCATAAATAAACTTGGCAATAGATTTCAAATTAATAACCTGCAGCAGCAAATAAATTTATTAAAAAAATCGAAGGAATTTGATTTGATTTTTGTACCCTTTTTATCAGATGTCAATTTTCTTGCAATATTAAAACTGCTTCATTTGTATAATAAACCTATTTTTGGATTGGGCCTTGATACTTATATTCCATTTAAAAAGAATGCTTTAAAGAGGTTTCGACAAAAAATACAAAGGTTTATTTTAATGAATGGTATTGATAATATTCTTTTCTTCAATGAGAAAATTTATCATAAAAGCAATGAATATCAGTCGCTTGGGAAAAGGGTCAGCTTTACGGATACATGGGGAGTTGATTTAGATATTTTTAAGTCATACACTGAAAGGCAAACTGAAGCACCCACTCAGGATTATATTTATACAACCGGAAGTTCAGGCAGAGATTATAAAACTTTAATTGAAGCATTTAAAGAAATCGATTTTAAGCTTAAAATTACTTCCAAAGGAGATGATGATGTAAATCTGCAAAACAATACATTACCAAATGTTTTTATTGATCATTCTATAACTCCGGGACTTTATTCGGTTGGTCTGATCAGAAAAGATTATTATAATTCATTGGCGGTTGCAATCCCGCTTTTAGAATCCTCCCAATTGGAAACCATTGGTATAACAGTTATAATGGAAGCATTTGCAATGGGAAAGCCAATAATATCGACAGTTAATCCGATGTTTCCATTTGATTTGGAAAAAGAAAAAATTGGTATTTATGTGGGTTATAATGATATTGAAGGTTGGCGGCAAAGTGTAAATTACCTGATCAGTAACCCGGATGAAGCGAGGGAAATGGGAGAAAGAGGACGATATCTTTGTGAGAAAAAATTTAATTATAATTTATTTTCGGAACAGGTCATAAATCAAATAGATAAACATAGATTTGTTTGTAACTGTTAGTCTATACTAAAATACATGAAAGAGCAATTTAACAGCACGTTTTCTAAACTTAGTTTTGTTTAAGCCGATGAGCGATACAAAATTGAAAGAGAAAACAATTAAAGGATTTCAGTGGTCCTTTGTTGACAATATTGGCAGATTGGGAGGACAGTTTGTTATTGGTATAATTCTGGCAAGGTTATTAAGTCCATCTGATTTTGGACTTGTTGGAATGATCACACTGTTTATAGTATTAGGCGAGTCGTTAATCAACAGTGGTTTTGGTCAGGCTTTAATTCAAAAGAAGGATGCCGATAATACTGATTTTTCTACTGTTTTTTATTTTAACATTTTTGCAAGTGTTGTAATATATTTAATAATATTTTTTAGTGCACCGCTAATCGCAAAATTTTATAATGAACCCCAGCTGGTTTTAATAACTAAAGTTATCTGTATTAGTTTCGTAATTAATGCATTTGGGTTAGTACAAACTGATTATTTTGTAAAAAAACTTGACTTTAAAACTCCTGCATTAATTGGAATTATTAGTGTGGTTATTTCTGGAACCGTTAGTATTATAATGGCATTCAGGGGATTTGGAGTGTGGGCTTTGGTTTTGAATACGGTTTTGAGAAGTTTCATTGCAACCATTTTATATTGGAAATTGAGTTACTGGAAACCAGTACTTATTTTTAGTATGAATTCGTTGCGAAGTTTATTTTCTTACGGTTCAAAAATCTTAATAGCAGGTTTAATAGAATCTTTTTTCGGAAATATTTATTACATAATTATCGGTAGGTTTTTTTCAGCTCAAAGTTTAGGATATTACACACGGGCAGTAAGTTTTAAAGAATTACCTGTGAACACAGTTATTTCTTTAGTTCAAAATGTTACTTACTCGGTATTTTCTTCAATTCAGGATGATAACAGTAAATTAATCTCGGGATATACGAAATTGGTAAGATCTCTGTTAGCCGTTGTATTTCCTTTACTTGTATTCGTTTACATTACGTCAACTCCACTTATAAACATAGTGCTTGGTGCAAAATGGTTACCCGTTGTTCCATTTCTAAAATTAATGGTGTTATATGGGTGGATTAGTGTTGTTCAAACTTTTAATAATCAAATAGTTTCTATTAAGGGAAGAAGTGATTATTATCTGTATATAAAAATCATTGATAAGGTTTTAGTTGTTGTGTCAATCTTTGTCACTTATAAATATGGTATCATGGCTATGATTTATGGCCATTTGTTTGCAACATTGTTGTCCTATGTTGTCGGGAATTATTATCTCAACAAAATAATTGAAATTCCCACGATATATCAAATAAAAAATATTATACCATTTTTTATTTCTGCAGTAGCAATGCTTTTTTCAAACTGGCCTGTTTCAGTTTATATTACCAACGAATATTTATTTCTAATACTAAGTGTTTTAATTAGTACTTCAGTTTATATATTTTCTCTCTGGTTATTAAGAGTTGAGGAACTTAAAATTGGAATCGATTGGGTGAAACAGTTTTTAGCGAATAGGAATTTGTAACAATGAATGACTTGAGTTTAAGAGTAAAAATTTTTGGTTGAACAGTGTAAGATGGATTTAGTCGGTTTATTAATAAAACGCAAGAATATAAAATATTTTGAACACTTTGTTGTGTTTATTATAGTTATATATGCCGGAAATACAACTGAATTTACAAACGCGGAGGAGAGTTGGAATGATCCAATAGGAATGTTGTTGCCTATAGTATCCGTGGCAACCCTTGCACTACTAAAGGGTGTTAGGTTTAACCAAAAGTATTTTCTTTTACTGATTGGATTTGTTATGTATTTTGTTGCGACAACCTTATATTTCGGACAAGTACATCCACGTTTTTTTGGAATTTATATTATAAGAATTACCAGCGTCTATTTGGTCGTTTCAGCTTTAGGGTTTAGGTTTTTTGAGGTTTATGAAGATGTTTTGTATTTCTTAAGTATTATTGCGGTAGTCTTTTGGGTGATCTTAAATATTATTCCAACAACTTTTATTGAATTTTTAAGGCCTTTTGAGTTTTCTTCACAGGGTAACGAGAAAGGAAATGTTGATTTCAATGTATTATTTTATACTATCGGAAACTACACTTTGTTTCCGGATTCAATAGTTCATCTAGGCGGTTTACCAATAATCAGAAATGCAGGCTTCTGCTGGGAGCCAGGTGTGTTTGCTTCATTTGTAAATATAGCTATTTTCTCTAATCTGCTCAGGAACAGATTTAAGTTAAAAAACAATAAACACTTAATTGTTTTCATTATTGCTATTGGCTCAACTTTATCAACTACCGGATATTCATTATTTATTTTGTTATTAATGTTTTATCTTTATAATCAGGAAGTTTATAAGGTTGTTTGGTTCGCTCCAATTTTTGCAGTTATTACTATCGGTTTATCTGCTCTCCCTTTTATGTCAGAGAAAGTTACTTCAGATTATGAACTCACAACTAAAGAACTTGTATACAGATCGGCGAAATATAATCTACCATATTCTCCTCAACGCTTTCAGTCTCTGGAAATTGATTTTATCGATTTTCTGGAATACCCAATTACTGGTTATGGCGGGCACATGGATGCAACCTGGACTAAAAAAATTGGGGCAAATATTGTAACGATATCAGGAATTGGTGAGTTAATTTCTCAATTTGGTTTGGTTGGTATCCTGTTTTTTCTTAGTAGTTTATGGATTTCGGCGAAGCAAATAATACTAATTTTTAATGTGCGGGGAGTAATATTTCCTGTGCTGTTTGTTTTATTATATGGAATAAGCTACAGCGTTTTGTCAACATTAATGATGATAATTTGGATGATTCAGATGGCAAGCTTTCGTAAAACATTGGCATTGAGAAAATTTGCTTTGAACAATATGATTGAAGCATAAAAAAGCTTCGATTTTCGATATTAAATTAAATATTTACGCAATATTAATTATCTGATTTATAGTTGTCAGAATGAATTTCGAAGTTACTCTCATTAAAGTAGTTTTGTTTAAAATAAGAAAAATTATAAATTTGAATTTTTAACTCAGTCAAATACTTCGTAAGTAAAATGAACCTTATTTTTATTTCAACTGAAGAATATCCGGATCAGCATGCGGCGGCAATAAGGAATACTACAATTGTACAAGGAATTGTTGAAGCTGGACATAATGTAAATTTCCTATTACTGTCACCACAGAATTGGGATACCTCGGAAATAAATTATAAAGGAATTCCATTTAAAGCTTTAAATGATTATAAAGGGAAAAGTAAGATTCTTAGAGAGTGGAATTTTTTTAAATCAATATTAAAGCTTAAAAAGGAAATTAATTCAAGGTCAGCAATAGATGCAGTTATAATCTATGCAATTGAAATCTCAATTATTCGTTTTACTTTTCTTCTTTGTAAGAAAAAGGGTATAAAGGTTTTCCATGAAAGAACTGAGCTGCCATTTATTGGGTGCGAAAATGAATCTTTCATTGGGAAAATGAAATACAATTATTATATAAACAGACTGATTCCACGCTTTGACGGAATATTTGTTATCAGCGATAAACTGCAAGAATTCTTTTTCCCGCTTAACAAAAAAATCAAAAAAATTCTTACAGTGGTTGATACAAATTTCTTCAATGCTAAATTAAACTCTGCTTTTGATTTTCAGTATATTGCATATTGTGGAACTATGAGTGGTGATAAGGATGGGATACCAATCCTGATACAGTCTTTTGCCAAATTAACACAACAATTTCCCTTTCATAAATTGTTATTAATTGGGAACAACCCTGATACTGATTCCTTTAAAAATCTAATTTTGATTATTGAAAAATTGGGTATTAAGGAAAAGATTGTTTTTACAGGTTCAGTTGACCGCGATGAAATGCCACGACTTTTAGCGAATGCCGAATTATTGGTGGTTTCAAAGCCTGATAATGTACAGAATTCGGCAAATTTTCCAATAAAAATAGGAGAGTACCTCTCCACCGGTGTGCCAGTTGTTGTTACTAAAGTGGGAGAAATCCCAAAATTTATAACCGACGGGGTAAACGGTTTTCTTGCTTCACCAAATAGCGTTGAATCATTTTATGCTAAAATGTATGAGGCATTATCAGATTACGATAGGGCAAAACAAGTTGGATACAATGGCAGGGTTTTGGCACAAAGTGTTTTTGATTACAAAATTCAGTCAGAAATAATGTTGGGATGTATAAAAGAAAATTTAAATAAATGATGACTAAAATAAATATTGGTGGCGATTTTTGTGTTACACCGAATTATGTTTCAAAATCTCTGTTTTCTGAGGAAATAAAGGCGTTTTTTATAAATTCTGATATCAATATTGTAAATCTTGAATGTCCTGTAATTAAAGGGAGCGAAGCAAAAATTACAAAAACCGGACCTCATTTATATTCAACAGAAGAGATATTTAAACAACTAAAAGCTATTAATGTCAATGCAGTTACATTGGCAAATAACCATATTCTTGATTTCGGTGAAAAAGGATTGGATTTGACATTTGAGAGTTGCAAAAATAATAAGATTTCATATGTCGGCGCCGGGAGTTCTTTATCACAAGCTACCGTGCCAACAATAATTGAAACAAATGGAGTTCGTGTGGGATTGGTTAATTTTTGCGAAAATGAATGGTCGGTTGCAACAGAAAAAAGTGGAGGAGCAAATCCATTGGATCCGATAGATAACCTTAATCAGATAAAAGCTGCCCGAGAAATAGCTGATTTTGTATTAGTTATAGTTCATGGAGGACATGAGTTTTATAATTTGCCGAGTCCAAGAATGTTAAAAACATATCGGTTTTTTGCCGAAAATGGTGCAGATGCAGTAATCGGTCACCATACCCATTGTGTAAGTGGATATGAGCTTCACAAGAATGTCCCCATTTTTTACAGCCTGGGAAATATGATTTTTACTGAACCGGTAAATTCAGATGAATGGTATAAGGGAGCTATACTTCAGCTTACCTTAGAAAAAGGTAACCCAATTCAATTTGAACTTCATCCGGTTATGCAGGCGAAAGAAGATTATAAATTGAATTTATTGACAGATTCAGAAAAAGAAAAAGTATTGTCTGAAATAAATAACTACTCGGATATAATAAGTAATAAAACGGAATTTGAGAATAAATGGGAACAATTTATTGAAAGCAAAAAAAGAACTATAAATATATTTTCTCCCTTAAACTTTGTGCCTGGCAGATATTTACAAGCTATTTTATACAGATTGGGAATCAATAAATTAATAATGCGGAAGCAAGGATTAACACAGATTCTTAATCATATAAGATGTGAAGCTCATCGTGATATAACCTTTTCTTTACTAACTAACACACTAATGAAAAAATGAAAATAGCAATACATCACATCAAAGGAAGTTTCAGTGAACAGTGGATAAAATATTGTGAAAATGAAAAAATTCCCTTTAAAATTGTAAACTGTTATGATTCTGAAATAATGCATTATTTAAGTGATTGTAATGGTTTAATGTGGCATTGGGATTTGAATGATTTTAAAGCAAATCTTTTTGCAAGGCAGTTAACCCTGTCGCTCGAATTAAAAGGAATAAAGGTATTTCCTGATATTAACACTTCGTGGCATTATAATGATAAGGTCGGGCAAAAATACCTTCTGGAAGCAATAAATGCTCCAATTGCTCCTGCTTATATTTTCTATTCAAAATCCGAGGCTTTTGAATGGATAGAAAATACAACTTTCCCAAAGGTTTTTAAATTACGTAACGGGGCCAGCTCATCAAATGTTCGACTTGTTAAAAGCAAATGCGAAGCTAAACGTTTAGCAAACACAGCTTTTAGAAGGGGATTTTCTTCAATAAATTCAATCAGCAGACTTCAACAAAGGTTATATAATTTAAGACTAAAAAAAGATTTACATTCCGTTAAACGGCTTTTTGGTGGAATCGCAAGATTGTTAATTCCAAATGATGCTGAAAAATTTTCGCATAAAGAAATAGGTTATATTTATTTTCAGGATTTTATACCTGATAATAAATGTGATTTTAGAATTCAGGTTGTTGGAAATTGTTGCTGGGGTTTCCAAAGGATAGTACGTAAAAATGATTTCAGGGCATCAGGTAGTGGGCTTCAAAAATTTGAGTTCTTAGAATTTCCAACTGAAATGATACGGATTGCATTTGAAGTTGCTTCAAAACTTAATCTTCAGTCGGTTGCATTTGATTTTATAATCAATAAATCAGGCCAGCCATTATTAATTGAAATGAGTTATTGTTTCGGATTTGACGACGAGGATGTAACATACGGATACTGGACACCTGATTTGGTATTTCATAAATCAGGATTTAATCCCTTTTATGAAATGGTAAGCAATTTTATCGCTGAAATCAAAAATGCATGAATCATAAAATCTCTACTTTAATTAAGTAAACCCAGTAATGATAAAGAGTTTACAAAAACTATTAAAAGCTAATCCACGTGCGAAGCAGGTGGTTGGTTTGTTTTCAGTAAATATTATTGGGATTCCGGTGGGAATAGTTACAAGTATTGTAATTACAAGATATTTAGGAGCACAGGGATATGGTGATTACAGGTTTATTCAAAGTATTTTTTCAATAGCGATACTTATTTTTAGTTTTGGTTTTTTCCAGGCTGGAAATCGTGCATTGGTTTTGAACACAGACAGGCAAAAAGCTAAAGAGTATTACGGAGCAGAATTAATCATAACTGGTGGTATTTTTATGGTAATGTCGGTTTCTTTGATTTTATATGCACTTTTCGATCACAACATTAAGGAAAAGCAACTTAATGTTTTTTTACTTTTTTTAATACCGTTTGGCTGGGTATTTTTGTTACAGCGCTATTTTGAGGTTTTATTTCAGGCCGATAATCAGATAAAAAAACTCTCCCAGGTTAGACTTTATCCTACCTTGGGTTTTTTGTTTACAGCAGCTTTAGTTTATTTCATTTTTATGGATAGTCAAATAAATAAACTGGTTGTTATTTGGACATTTTACATTGCTACCCAAATAGTTGTCTATCTTTTTGTAATTATTAAACTTGAGGTTTCATTTAAAAATATAAGAACACGGTTAAATGAGATTTGGAATTATAATAAGTCCTATGGCTTTAATGTTTATTTAGGTAGTTTGTTTGGAATTGGTTTTGCTAATTTAACAGAATTGCTAATTAGCTATTTTGGAATTAACAATTCGGGTGTTGGTTTATATTCGCTGGCATTAACATTTACTTTGCCGCTTTCTTTAATCCCAAATACAATCGCAACTACTCATTATAAAGATTTTTCAGAGGCTAAAAGTGTCCCTCGAAAAGTTTTTTTATTGACTGCTGGGTTAAGTTTTGCTGCACTTATAGGAATTTGGCTTCTTGTAGGCCCTTTTGTTAAGATTTTCTATGGTCATGAGTTTGAGAATGTAATAGTATTAAATTTCATTATGAGTTTTGGAGTAATAGCTCATGGTTTTGCAGATTTTTTTAATCGTTACCTAGGAGCAAATGGACAAGGAAAGGCATTGAGAAACAGTGCTTTTCTTGTTGGTGTGAGCATTCTTGTTTTCAGTTTGGTTTTTATACCCAAATTTGGTGAATATGGTGCTGCATATACAAAGCTAATTTCCGGTTTTGTTTACCTGGGTATAATAATTTTTTATTATATCAGGTTTTTAAAAAGAGCAAATTAATCTTGAATTTGAATAGAGCCTAAAGCATCAAATTACATCGAGGTTTGTTTTCTGAATATTTAGTGAATTGAACAATATATATAACTATCTGTCTTAGTACAACTCAATTATTCATGAATTTAACATTTATACCTAAAAGCGGTCTCTGGTTTTTATAAAAATAAAAATATTACAAATTGGAAAATAAATTAAAAATATTAGTACTTATTGATTATAACCCATTTGCTCAGTCAAATGCCCCAAGCAATCGGATTTTGTCGTTGGTGGAAGGGGTGACAGAGCAAGGATTAAATATAGACGTTTTATTTATTAATGGTTATCAGTTTAAAAATGAAAAGGAACAGTTTAGTTCGAAAGGAACATATAAATTAATCAATTATCGATATCTGTTTTATCTCAATTTCTCGAAGTTCATTATCAGAAACATATTTGATAAATTATTTCCCAAAAAAATTGTAGCAGGTAAAATAAGAAATATCATTAAAAATGGAAACTATGATTATGTGTGGTTGGTAGTTAGCCCCAAAGTGATTGAAATAGGGCTGTACCTGTTTAAAATGAAACTCAATACAAAATATATTCATGAGAGAAGTGAATTCAGTTGGATTGGGTTATCTGACAAAGATAAATTGCACAAAAAATACCTAACTAAGTTTTTACCCGAGATCGATGTTTTTGCCGTAATGACAAGGACATTAATTGACTATTACAAAGAATTTACGGGAAAGAAAACCAAAATTGTACATGTACCAATGACAGTTGACTTTTCCAGGTTTGATGGTTTGACAGTGAATAATGACAAGAAAAAACAATACATAGGATATTGCGGTACAATGAATATTAAAAAAGATGGTGTTGACATTTTAATCAACTCATTTATTAAAATAATGAATGACTTTCCTGAACTAAATCTATATATTGCCGGACCACTTACCCCAACAGAAGATTATTTAATACTGGAAAATATAGTCATTAAAAATAATGCCCGGAATAGGATATTATTTTTAGGAGGTATTCCGAAAGAGGATATGCCGGAATTTTTATCAAATGCACATTTACTGGCAATGGCACGACCCCAATCGAAACAGGCAGAAGGTGGGTTTCCTACAAAACTTGGCGAATATTTAGCAACCGGAAAGCCAGTTTGCATAACCCGGGTTGGCGAAATAGATAGTTATCTGACTGATAATGTCTCGGCTTTTATTGCCGAACCTGATTCGGTTGACGAGTTTCAAGACGTACTAATAAGAGCATTAAAATCAAAAAACTCAAATGAAATTGGGCTTGCCGGAAGGAATGTTGCCTTAAATTATTTCGACAAAAACAAACAAGCAAAAATCCTGATAAATAACTTATAAAATTAAAATCAAAGAACCCGTCATTTTTTTGAATTTTGTTTTTGGTTTTATTCAATAGAATAATTTTTACATCAAAGTATTAAAAATCAGATGAATATATTAGTTGTGCGCGAAAGCAATGTATTTGTGGCTTCAAGTGCCTCAAATAACAGGTTTCTATCATTGGCAAAAGGATTGGTTGAAAATGGATGTAACATTGATTTGATTTTTCTGCGAAGTTTCTCAGATATAAAGGAAAAAGAAACATTCAGAAAATCAGGTAGTATAGATGGAATCAACTACTTATATTTATCGCCGTATTATTTGCCAAATATTTTTATCAAAAAAATATTAAATAAATTACTATTCACCAATCATCTGTATAACATAAAGTTAATTAAGCAAATACTGAAGAAAAAAAGATATGACTATATTTGGCTTCATAGTGGTAAAACTATTATCAAAATTGGATTAGGCTTAAAAAAATCATCTGTTAACATAAGTTTTTTTCATGAACAAAGCGAATATAGTTCTGTCAGTGTTCTTGCCAACATGAAAAAAATTCAGGATATATATCTTAATGAATTTTTACCAAAAATTGATGTTTTTTCAATAATGACAATCACTTTAATTAATTACTATAAAAAATATTCGGGTGTAAACACAAAAATAATTCATGTTCCAATGACTGTTGATTTTTCTCGTTTTAAACAGAATGGTACTGATAATAATCCTGATAAACCCTACATTGGATATTGTGGAACAATGAGCAACAAAAAGGATGGTGTATTAATACTTATTAAATCTTTTATTAATATAATGAATACATTTCCGGAACTTTGTCTCTATCTTGCCGGTAATGAGGAGCCAAAAGATGATTTTCTGACTCAAAAGGAATATATATTAAAAAACAATGCTGAAAATAGAATTAGGTATGTGGGGTTAGTTTCGAAAGAAGAAATGCCTGATTTTCTATCAAATGCTAAAGTTTTGGCATTGGCCCGGCCACAATCGAAACAAGCGGAAGGCGGTTTTCCTACAAAATTGGGTGAATATTTGGCAACTGGAAAGCCCGTTTGTGTTACTAAAGTAGGTGAAATTGAAAATTATCTGGAGGATGGGGAATCTGCTTTTATGGCAGAGCCTGATTCTGTTACTTCGTTTGCCGACGCCTTAATTAGGGCCCTGACAGATAAAAATGCCTCTGAAATTGGTCTTAAAGGTAGAAGTGTGGCATTTGAAAATTTCAATAAAGATATTCAAACTAAAAAGCTTTATGACTTTTTACTTCAGAATAGGAAATGAAAAAGTTGAAAGCCTAACTTTATATTATAGTTTTTAAATTTTCATTTTTATTCGAAGAAGTTTAAACAACGATATCTTCAAAATGTTATTACTCTAGTGAATTAAGATATAGTTTTGATTTATTATATTTCACATGGATAGAAAAATTTATGATATGCAACCCTTTATTAATTTAATGGTATCTTAATTTTTACTAAACCTGGCGCAAATTTATATTATAGTAAAATTGTTTATTTAATGCGAAAGTTAATTGAGATATGTTCAGTTACCATAAGAGAATATTGAAGTTGAATTTCTATACCTGAATTTAGGAAGCGAATATTGAGATTAACCTTAAAGCATATTAGACAAATAAAAAATAGGATTAGAAAAGATAAAATTAATGAAAATAGCTATTCACAGCAGAATTGGAAGCTTTAGCGAAATATGGATTTCATATTGCGAGGAAAATAGAATTCCCTATAAAATTGTAAATTGTTATGATTCCGATATTATTTCGCAATTAACTGATTGTGACGGACTAATGTGGCATTGGGATTTAAATGATTATAAAGCGGCACTTTTCGTCAGACAACTAACACATTCTGTTGAAAAAATTGGGAAAAAGGTCTTTCCGGATATAAAAACGAGTTGGCATTACGAAGATAAGGTTGGTCAAAAATATCTTATGGAATCCATTAATGCACCAATGGTAAAGACATACGTTTTTTATTCGAAAGCAGATGCGTTAAAATGGTTGGATAAAACAACTTTTCCAAAGGTATTTAAACTCAGGAATGGAGCAGGCTCTTCGAATGTACAGCTTGTTAAAAGTAAAAAGAAAGCAAAGAAACTGGTAAATAAAGCTTTTGGCAAAGGCTTTCCAAGTATAAGCCCTTTTAGGAGATTTAAGGAGAGACTGTACATACTAAATCGCGATAGAGACTTTAGAGGTCTGATGTTATTAATAGGAGGATTGGTACGATTTTTTATCCCCACAAATGTTGAAAAATATTCATCTTCAGAAAATGGATATATATATTTTCAGGATTTTTTAAGTAATAATGATTTTGACACACGACTTGTAGTTGTTGGTAATAAATGTTTCGGTATGATACGTTATTGCAGGAAAGGCGATTTTAGAGCATCTGGTAGCGGATTAAAAGATTATAATCATGAGTTAATTGATACTGACTGTGTAGATATTGCTTTTGACATTTCACAAAAACTAAAAACCCAATCGGCTGCTTTTGATTTTATAAAACAAGACGGAAAGTTTAAAGTAATTGAAATAAGTTACACATTTGTTACGGAAAATTTTCCTGGATATTGGGATACAAATTTAGTATGGCATGAAGGTGAGATTTGTCCCCAGATATCCATGATTGAAGATTTTATTAATAGTTTAAATAAAAACCCATTAAATCAAAAAAATGAAAATAGCAATTCATCACAAACCCGGTAGCTTTAGTGATCGATGGATACCCTATTGCGAAAAAAATAATATTGCATTCAAAATTGTAAATTGTTATGATTCTGATATAATTTCTCAGCTAAAAGACTGCAATGGATTAATGTGGCATTGGGACTTAAATGATTATAAGGCAGCCTTATTTGTAAAGCAACTAACTGTCACCATCGAAAAAATGGGAATAAAAGTATTTCCTGATTTGAATACAGGTTGGCATTATGAAGATAAATTAGGTCAAAAATATTTGCTGGAATCAATTGATGCACCTCTTGTGCAATCATACGTTTTTTATTCGAAACAGGATGCTTTTAAATGGTTGGAACAAACTTCATTCCCAAAGGTTTTTAAATTAAGAACTGGGGCTAGCTCAAGTAATGTAAAACTTATTAAAAACAAGCATGAAGCCAAAAGGCACATTAATAAAGCTTTTGGGGCTGGATTTCCACATACGAGTTCAATAGGACGATTGAAAGAGAGAATTTATAAGCTCAACCGGAACAAAGATATTGAATCGTTGATCAGACTGTTTGGTGGAATAGCCCGAATATTTATTCCAACTGAAGTTGAGCATTTCTCTCATAGAGAAAAGGGGTATATATATTTCCAGGATTTTATCCCATCAAATACATTCGATACACGTTTGATTGTTGTTGGAGATAGATGTTATGGTTATCGACGTTTTACAAGAAAAGAAGACTTTCGTGCATCGGGCAGTGGTAATTATTCTTTCGATCCGCAATTAACAGATAAAAGAATGGTTGAAACTGCTTTTGAAATTGCTGAGAAACTGAAATCACAATCAATGGCATTTGACTTTATTTATGACAATGGAAAACCAGTAATTGTTGAGATGAGTTACTGTTTTTGTATGGGTAATAATTCGGCTGACGAATGTCCGGGTAATTGGGATCGTAACTTAAACTGGCATGAGGAAGAAATAAAACCACAAATTTATATGATTGAGAATTTTGTTAAATCGTTAACGGTTGGTAATGGATAACAAAATTACTATGCTGGTTTTTAATCTGGATCACGGAGGAGCAGAGAAAGTTTGCGTCACCTTGTGTAATGAGTTTGTAAAATTAAAATACGACGTAGAACTCTGGATTCTGGATGATAAAAAAACTGTTTTAAGTGAAAAACTAGATAAAAGGATTACAATTTATAATCTAAACAAAAATCATGTTAGAAGCTGTGGGTTACAATTATTGAAGCTTCTTGTTCAACGAAAACCGGCAAGAATTCTGGTATTTCATATAGAGCTGGCAATTTTGGTAATTATATTAAAAAAGTTGTTTTTTTTGAAAACCAAAATTTTTACCCGAAGTATCAATACACTTTCTCAAGCTTATAATAACTCAAAACATTCCTGGAGAAATTACTTTACCTTAAAAATTATTAAAAATGTTTTACCCCACTCCTATAAAATTATCGCACAGTCAAGTGGAATGAGGGAAGATCTGATTAAATCGTTCAACATCAACAGCAATAAAATTGTAACTATTTTTAATTCAGCTACAAATTTTATCGGTAACAAACCTGAAATTGTTGAAAACACAAATGTTGAAAATGAATTTTTGTTTGTAGGAAGGTTGACCCCACAAAAAGGATTGATAAATCTTTTAAATGCGTTTAAGCTTGCACACGGTGTAAATCCGAATATTCATCTGACCTTGGTGGGAGAAGGTGTTGAAAAGGAAATGTTGAAGAAGATGGTTATTGATCTTGAACTGGGTCATGCTGTCGCCTTTGAAGGATATCAGGAAAATATTTTGTCGTACTTTAAAAGGGCAAAAGCTACTGTATTATCTTCCTTTTATGAGGGATTTCCAAATGTGCTTGTTGAATCTATCGCTGCCGGAACGCCTGTCATTTCATTCGATTGCCCAAGTGGGCCTGATGATATTATTGTGCCCGGAGTTAATGGAATTTTAGTGCCACATTTAAATGTGAATGAGTTCGCAAATGCAATTTTGTCAATGGCAAATGGCGAAATATATTTTGATAAACAAGAAATATTAAATTCAGCTAACAGGTTTTCGCTAGATACAATTGTTCGGTCTTATGAATCTGTTTTGTTCGAAAATTAAAGAAATGGAAAATATTACAATTATTGAACCATGTAATTTTGTTGACTATCCAACCGGAGGGCAACTCGCATTTGTAAGAAACGTAATTCAATCGTTTCATGGAGAATTAACTCTCGTTGGCGTTTCAACAGATGGAGATAAAATTGGGGTTTGGACTGAAAAGGAAATTAATGGGAGAAAATATAAGTTTTTCCCATTTATGAGTGGTAAAAGAGAAAAAAACAAACCACTAATTCCAATGCGGATTCAAGCATATAAAAATTTACACAGATATCGTAAGGAAATCTTGGATAAATGTGGGAAAATTATTGTAATTCAAGCCCCGGAGGTTCTATTGGCGTTGAGAAATAGATTAAGCGACAAAGAGATATGCTTTATATTTGCCGGAACGGAAAATCCATTGAAAATATCAAGATATTTTTATGCCAAAGCATTTGCTGGTATATATGACAGATTTTTTCTTTCAGCAGTTTCAACTTCCAAATGGATTCTTGCAGCGGCCGACAACAATGCAATCAACGAACTTCAATTACGAGGGAATAAATTGAAGAATAGAACCATTATTCAGTTTCCAACCCGAATAGATGAAAGTATTTTCTTTAAAAATACAGAAATTAATTATCGTAAAGTTTTTAATATACCAGATGATAAACTCGTTGTGGTAACTTGTGGTAGATTGGGGTATTACAAAGGTTGGAAACTTATGATTGATGCATTTAAGTTGTTCCTGGCTAAATACCCGGATTCGATATTCTATTTTATTGGTGACGGTGAAGATCAGGGTAAAATTGTACAATATATTCAGTCAAATGATTTGGAAGGAAAGATTGAACTTTTAGGTTTTTTAATGAGTACAGAAATTGCCAGGTATTTGAATTTGGCTGACATATTTGTTATGGGATCCTTTAAAGAAGGTTGGTCAACAACTTTATTAGAAGCATCTTGCGTTGGGGTTCCATCGGTGGTTACTAATTTTAGCAGTTCGAAAGAAATAATATCAGATGGTGTTAATGGTTATGTTGCAGAGAGCCGGGATCCTAAAGAGTTTTCGGAAAAAATGATTCAGGCGCTTCAAATTGACAGAAACTTGTTACCGGAACCAAGAATGGAAAGGTTTAAAATAAAAACATTAAAAAAAGATCTGTTGGATATTGTTCTTGAAAATTGAAGAATTAGTTGAACCAAACATTTTTTTGATGGTTAAGTTCGGCAAATAATCGCTGGATAAGTCAACCAATAACAGTGGATTTTGGTTTTACTTAATTCAATTTCACCTGAAAAGTTTGAAAGTAAAAAATTTAAAATTGTTTTGTAAGTTATTGATTATATGATTGTTCGCAAGATTTTGTTTCGTAAAAGGTTAGATTTTTTTTTATTCGGAATTGTCATCAGATATGTACAGACAGCAATAATTAAAAGTATTTTACAGGATGAACAAGTATTACATTTAAATAACTGAATGATTGCAGATCCCGAATTATACATTTATTATAAACACTTTTTAAGGAGAATAACATGAACAAAAAGAATACAACTGTGAATGAGAAAACTTTAACGAGTATTTCTAGTGTAGCAATATGTTCTATTGTCAGAGATTGTGGCAGTAAAATAAAAAGCAATATACCAATAATCGAACAACTTAGGGCAAATTTCAAATCCAGCATTGTTATAATCTTTGAGAATGACAGTAAGGACAATACAAAACAAGTTTTAAAAGAATGGAGTGAAAAATCGTCAAATGTGATAATAGAATGTAATGATTTTGCAACAAAAACGATACCCGATTCTACTCCTAACGGAGCAAATAAGTATTACTCACATCCACGAATTTCTAAAATGGTAGAATACAGAAATCGTTACCTAAATAAACTTGAAGAAACTAATTTTAATCCTGATTTTGTTATTGTAGTAGATTTAGATGTATCCAAAATATATTTAGAAGGAATTCTTCAGTCTTTTGAAATAGCAGAACAATGGGATGTTATTTGTGCAAACGGTGTTTCGACGTCACCAAAATTTAAAAGAAGATATCATGATACATTTGCTTTGGTTGAATTAGGTAAAGAGAACACGCCACAAACAGAAGAATCTATAATTAATAATTCAAACAGGTGGAATTTCATGGAAAATGGACAACCATTAATTCCAGTGTATTCTGCCTATGGTGGATTATCAATTTATAAGTATGATGCAATAAAGAATCTTCGATACAGAGTGATTAATAATAAAGATAGTAGGGTTGAAGTCAGATGTGAGCATTTTTCATTTTGTCATGATATTAGGGAGAAAGGATTTAACAGAATTTTTATTAATCCTGGATTAAGAATAAAATATCAGTCAATCAATCTCGGTCTCATAAAAAAGTATATATTTTCTAAATTCTAATACTCAGGTTTGAACCATTAATTTAATTTACAGAAAGTTTATTAGAAGAAAACATATATACTAAAATATGAAAATAAATTTGCACTTATAAAATTTGAAAATAGCATAACGGAAATTGTTATTTTAATAGCTAACATTTAACATCAATTAAAACAAGAAAAAATTAAATTCATTATAATATGAAAAAATCTTATCAACTTTACATCCTTTTAATCGCCATCATTATCCAAACTTCTTGTACAAGCACAAAAGAAATTCTTATGTTTCAGGATTCCGGAAAAGAAATGAAAAAAGTTTTTATTCCTGCTATTCCGGTTGAACATAAAATTAAGCCGTTTGATAATTTATACATAAGTATTTCAACTGTTGATCCTGAGGTAAATAAAATATTTAATCCAAGTAAAACCGGTGATGGATACGGATCAGGTACCGATCAAATGTATGGTTCATTAACTAGTAAATATTTAAATGGCTTTGTTGTAGCCGCAGATTCAACAATTACATTACCAATTTTAGGTAAAATAAATCTTGTGGGGTTAAATTTAAATGAGGCTCAGACACGAGTGAAATCCAGAGCTGATGAATTTCTAAAGGACCCGGCAGTACAAGTTAAGTACTTAAACTATTTGGTTAATTTAACGGGTGAAGTTAAGTCTCCGGGTATATATTACAATTATGAGGGGAATTTAAATATTCTCGATGCAGTTAGCCTGGCTAATGGCATTACAGAATTTGCTGATTTAAAAAATGTTTTAGTTAAAAGACAGATAAATAATGAAATTATTACCTACAAAATGGATTTTACCGATAACAGTGTTTATTTATCAGATGGATTTTATTTACAACCTAATGATTTGGTTTACATACCGCCCAGCAATTTAAAAAGAAGAAATGTAAATAGTGATACATACGGTAAATTTCTTGGAACCATTTCAACTCTGTTGCTAACTGCAACACTTATTTTAAACGTAAAATAATAACTGGTATGGACAAAATTGAAGAAATTATAAATCTTATAGAATCTCAGGAGAAAAAAGAAACAAAAAATTTCTTTATGAAGTATTTGAAACAGTGGCCATGGTTCATTGTTTTCAGTGCTTTAGGAGTAGTTTTAGGTTACTTGTTATTTATTAATTCACCTTCTGTTTATGAAGTAGAAAGCCGAATACTTATTAAGAGTGAGGATAAGTCGTTAACTAATTTACTTTCTTTTGATAATCGTGAGTTAAAGGTTGAAAATGTAAATATAGAAAACCAGGTAGGGAAACTACATTCATATACTTTGTTTAATGAAGCTATCAAAAACCTGAACTGGCAATTTTCATGGTATAGCAAAGAACGCTTGTATAAAAAAGAACTGTACAATAACAGTCCTCTTATGGTAGATACTCCTGCAGATGCATTAAATGCTAAAAATGTTTTTATCGAAATAGCAGTATTGAATGATAAAGAATATGAATTAAAGGCTAAAGGAGAAACCAGTCAAAAAGGTTATCCTCAGATTATTGACATAGAGAAAATCATTAAATTTGGTGAACCTTTCGTTAATGATTTCTTCAATTTTACAATTGTTAAAGTAAATGAAAATGTAACGGGGGTTTATTTCCTAAAATTCAACGATTTCCAGTCATTAACAAATTCATATTTGGATCGAACCAATATTTCGAGGGAAAGTTTAAATTCCGATATAGTTTCTATAAAAATTGAAGGTGAAAATGTTCAGAAAAATGCAGATTTTATAAACGAGCTTAACAATGTTTTTATTAATTATGGAATGAGTGATAAAAACAAGAATTCAGAAAATTCTATGGAGTTTATTGATTCTCAGCTTGAAAAAATAAAAGGTTCATTGTCAACAGCTCAAAATAATTTTAGCAGTTATCGTAAAAGTAACCAGGTAATGGACCTGGGGCAGGAAGCGCAGCAGGTTTCTGCAAAGTTGGCAGAAATCGACAACGAAAAATATAACACTGAATTACAAATCAAATATTATAAAGAATTGCAGCAATATCTTGACGATGCAAGGCAATTAAAACAAATGGTTAATCCCTCTGTAAAAGGAATAACAGATGAGAATTTGAATTCGATGCTAAATAAACTTATGGATTTATATAGCAGACGTGAAGTTTTGTCCTATAGTGTACAAAGCAACAATCCAAGTATGATCCTGATCGAAAAGGAAATTAAGCTGACTCGCGATGCACTTGATGAAACCTTGAAAAATCAGTTGAAAATAACTGAATCTACAATGGAAAGTATAAAGGTTCGTTATGCTGAAATTGAAAGCAGGTTAAAAAAATTGCCGGAAACCGAAAAACAAATGATTGGAATTAAACGGGATTTCGATTTAAATAATGAGTTGTACACATTCTTGATGCAGAAAAAGGCAGAAGCTGCAATTACCAAAGCTTCAATAATTCCGGAAGTGGAAGTTATTGATGCAGCTTTTCCAGAAGCATCGTCCTATGTAGGGCCAAACCTGATTATTAATGCTTTTGGAGGTTTGGTTGGTGGATTTATTATTCCATTTATTTTTATAACATTGGTTAATTTCTTTAGTAACAAAATTGAATCAAGAGAAGAAATTGAAAAGAATACTAAATTGCCTGTTTTAGAGGGTATTATTCGTCACAAGTACAGGGAATTGTTGCCTGTAATAAATCATCCCAGATCGGGAATTGCAGAGTCTTTCAGAGGATTAAAGTCGGAGTTGCAAGCGTTAATTGAACAGCCAGGTTCAAAAGTAATTTCTATAAATTCATTAATTCCGGGCGAAGGAAAATCCTTTATCTCTTCTAATTTCTCGGCGATAATTGCAAAAACTAAAAAGAAGGTTTTGCTTATTGGCGCCGATCTCCACAAACCTACACTTCATAAATATTTAGATATTAAGGAAGATTTTGGACTCAGTAACTACTTTTTAAACGAAAAAGGTTTTGAGGAAATTATTGCAACTACCTTTATCCCTAATTTACATTTTATACAAGCAGGGCCAATTCCGAAAAATCCTTCAGAACTCCTTGACAATGCGAAGTTTAAAGATTTAATTGATAAAGCCAGGCAAATGTTCGATTTTATTATTATCGACAATGCACCAATTTTGTTAGTTCCTGATTCCATTCTTGTAAATAATTTTTCTGATATAAATCTGTTTATTCTACGGTTAAACCATAGCCATAAAGATCAAATTAAGCAAATCGGGAAAATTGTGGATTTGTATAAAATTAAGCATACAGCCATTGTGATAAATGAAACTCAAGACCGTGGTTATGGTTACGGAAAAAAATATTGGAAAAAAGGTTATGGAGAATATAAGGAATAATAGGGTTAAATAACAATTTTGAACGTATTAATTCTTTTGTATTATTTAATTGAATTTAAAAAATTCTTATAAAGAATATAAAACATATAAGTTTTCGAATAAAAATTATAAATCATAATGAAAGTACTTCCTCTAACAGTTTCCACAATGGGGTTCTCTGTTTTTTCTGCTAATTTGAGTGAGATTAAATTAGATAATTCTGGTGCTAAATTGTTAAATACGATTAGTCCAAATTCATACGGAATTACAACTAAAGATAAGTTTTTCAGAGAGTCATTGAAAAACAGTGATTACTTGGTTTTGGATGGTGTATATTTCGCTTTGTCATCAATCTTGCTTCAAGGTAAGAATATTAAGAAAAACCAGGGACCGGATGTTTTTTCCCATTTTATGGATAGAATAAATAATCAGCACGGAAAAGTTTTTTTTTTAGGAGCTGCACCAAATACTTTGGATAAAATAAAAGCCAGAGCAAGAACTGAATATGCTAATCTTTCAGTTGGCGTTTATTCTCCGCCCTTTAAACCAGAATTTTCTGATGATGAAAATAGAAAAATGATTGAACTGGTAAATGATTTTGAACCGGATGTATTATTCGTAGGAATGACTTGTCCAAAACAGGAAAAATGGGCATATCAGAACATGAGCGAATTAAATACCAAATTGATTTGTTGTGTTGGTGCAGTTTTCGACTGGTATGCAGGTAATCAAAAACCAATTCATCCACTTTGGTGGAAACTTAGATTAGCTTGGTTGAAAAGAACAATTGATCGCCCTGAAATATTGAAGCGATATCCAAATATAGGCGTGTTCTTTTTCCATTTGTTTTTAGCAATTATTGGTATAAAAAAATATAAATATGGCAAATTCTAAAATTAAGCTTGCAATAATAGGGGTTGGAAGAATGGGAATTACCCATTACTCGATTATAAATAGCCACCCTGATGTAGAAATAAAAGCGATTGTTGAGACTTCGTCTTTGGTTGTAAATCTGTTAAAAAAATATATAGCTGATATAAAAACCTATAGTGATTATAATGACCTCTTTGAAAAGGAAAATTTGGACGCAGTTATTATTTGCACTCCACCTACTTTACATTATCAAATTGCATTAAAGGCTTCCGAAAAAGGGGTACATGTTTTTTGTGAAAAGCCATTTACAACAGATATGAATAAAGCCAAAGAACTTTCTCATATATTTTCAGAAAAGAAACTTATAAATCAGGTTGGTTATGTTAATCGGTTTAATGATATTTTCAAAACAGTAAAACAATTTCTTGAAAATGGGTTAGTCGGAAATGTTATACGGTTTAAATCTGAAATGTATAGCAGAACTATAACAAAACCCGAAGAAGGAAAAACCTGGAGAGATTCGAGGGAAAATGGTGGCGGGGCAGTTTACGAAGTTGCATCGCATGCTATTGATCTTGTTAATTTTTTAATTGGTAAAGCGGATAAAATAACGGGTTCAGGTTTAACCTCCATTTATTCAAAAAATGTAGAAGATGCAGTTAATGCTACATTTCTTTATAAAAATGGAATAACAGGTACATTAAATGTTAACTGGAGCGATGAAAGCTTTCGAAAACCTACAAACAAAATAGAAATTTTTGGTTCGCTCGGAAAAATATTAGCCGACCAGCATGGTATTAAGATTTTTTTGAAGCAAAAATCGTTGGAACATGGATTTAGAGAAGGCTGGAATACAATATATATTACGGATGTATTTAAACCAGTCCCATTTTATGTGAGGGGTAACGAATTTACATCGCAACTGTATCATTTTATTGATTGTATTCAGAGGAAAGAATTAAAAAACAACTGTACTTTCAGTGATGCCACCGGAACATTGGAAATAATTGATGCAATTTTTAAGGATTATGAACTAAATGGTAAATTATAATTATGGATACTATCGATAAAATTATATTTGGAGACAATCAATTCTTTGGGATTAACCATATGTCGCAGGAAAAGGCTCAACAGTTGGCTGAACAGTTTTATGATGATTCTGCAATTTTCAAGGTTTATCAAATTGCCTATGAGAGCGGTATTAGGGCAATTATGCTTAATAGCAACGACAGGGCAAAAGTTATTTGTGATTATTTCTTAACAAATAAAAATAAATATTCGGATGTTGCCTGGTATCCATCAATTCCATACCCGCATAAATATGCTAACCTGATTAGTGAAAAAGGGATTATGCCAACAATTAATGAAATTCTTTTTAAAGATAATTCAGCAATGGGTATTCTTGGCATGATATCTAAAGGAAGTGCCGCAGTGCTTGGAAAAGATGCTGTAAAGATGATGCAAATGCTTGTTGATGTTGAGATGAAAATGTTTAAAGGCTTGAACGTGAAAGTAATCTTTCTGCAAAATATAATTACAGATTTGTTGCTTGGCTACGGAATCAAGGAAATTTTCTATGAATATTGCATCTATATAAAAAAGAAATATAATGCATTACCCGGATTGATTACCCAAAACATGCCAATTTTATTAGGAAAGTTAAAAGAATGGGGTATCGAAGAAGTTGTAATTTGTTCATCCTTCAACAAAATAGGATATTTGATGTCCCAGTTCAACTGTCCTTCGTCCACCAGTTGCGCAATAACATAGCTGGTAAATGCCTTTGAGTTGGAAGCAATGGCATACAAACTGTTACCGTCGGGGCGGGCAGCCTCACCAGCTTCCATTACTCCGTATCCTTTGCTGAAAACGGTTTGTCCGTCTTTAACAATGGCCACACTCATTCCGGGTGTTCCCCAGTCTGTCAATGCTTTTTCAAAATACTGATCGAGTTTGGCCAGATCAACTTCCTGCGCATGAAGCACCACGGAAAAGAACAGCAACAGAAGAAATAAACTTTTTTTGATCATAATTCATGATTTTATAAACCAACTCACAAAATGAACCGGAATTCAATTTGCAATCCTCATTGCGATTGATTTCGCTCAAATGTATTCAATATGTTAATCAGTACATAATTCTATCCTAACTTTCTGAAGCAGAAAAAGGGAACCTGTACAGATTCCCTTTTGATATTTTCTAATGCGTTTGTTTACAACGAATCGCCAAAGTCGGCCCTGAATTTGGCCACCAGTTTTTCGGTCC
>Ga0116152_10000941_pt1 | contig 24010 bp, 23 predicted proteins | sample AD_UKC119_MetaG_FD_89894 | JGI IMG/M metagenome (GOLD analysis project Ga0116152, IMG submission 89894) | Active sludge microbial communities of municipal wastewater-treating anaerobic digesters from Hong Kong - AD_UKC119_MetaG | ecosystem: Engineered > Bioreactor > Anaerobic > Digestate...
AAAGTACTCAAATAACTGACTTTCATCAGCATGAGCACCAATCATTGCGATACTTCCGCGACCAAAGTCGCCGACCGCAACAACCAAGCACCCACACTTATCGGTTGTCCAAGTTTTTAAAGATCTGCCGACTCGCGGCAAGGAAAGAATCTGCTGCTTTCCGGTTTCGCCGATTCGCTGTCGCGTTCGGGAAGCCGCGCATTATAGAGACCCGAGAAAATCCGTCAACACAAAGTGAATCGAAGATTCTTATGGGTCGATGTCGCTTCGCGGCACGCGGATCTTGCCCCCCGCGCCCCCCGCACCGGGCTGCTGCAAGGTGTCGAGGTAGAGGGCCTCGACCTGCGCGCGCGCCCAGGGCGTGCGGCGCAGGAACTTGAGGCTGGAGGCGATGCTGGGCTCGTGGTTAAAGCAGCGGATGCTCACCCGCCGGCCGAGCGTGGCCCAGCCGAGGCGTTCCACGAGTTGGACGAGGATCTGCTCGAGGGTGAGGCCGTGCAGGGGATTATTGGGTTGCGGGGCGGTCATGGCGGGTTCGCCTTCAGGGGGAGGGGGCTGCCGGCATACCCAGGCCGGCCACGTCGCGGGGCGCCACGCCGAGGTCACGCCAGCTGTCGGGATGGCAGCTGAACAGCAGGATCTGGTGGCGCTGTGCGGCGTCGAACAACACGCGCTTCATGTTGCCGAGACGCTCGACGTCGCTGTGCACCAGGGCATCGTCAAGGATGATCAGGGTCGGGCGCCCCGCCTCGCGCAGCAGGTCGGCGTAGGCGAGGCGACTGATCAGGCCCATCTGCTCGCGCGCGCCGAAGCTCAGCTCGGCGAAGCGGCCGCGCTCTTCCCCGTCCAGCCCCTGGCGCACCAGGATCTCCGGCACGAGCGCTTCATCGACGCTCAGGCTGGCCTCCGGGAACAGCAGCTGCAGGTATCGGTTCAGGTGGCGCTGCAGCGGCGCCTGCAGCTGGCGGGTGAGCTGCAGGCGGTGATCGGTCAGGCGCACGAGCAGGAGATCGAGCGCGCCGGCGCGGCGCCCGAGCTCGTCCTTGCGACGCACCGCCCGCGCCAGCTCGACGTCGAGCTCCGCGCTCCTCTCCTCCAGGCCCTCGGCGCCGAGCGCCTCCAGGCTGGCCTTCAGGCGCTCGAGCTCGAGGCGACGCTGCTCGGCGGCCTTCTCGGCCGCGTCCGCACTGCGCGTGAAGCGCTCGACGTCCTGGCGCAGGACCCCCGGGTTGGCGAGGTCGATCTGCTTCTGCCGTTCGCGCAGGGCCTGCTCGAGCCGGTTCTCGTTGGCGCGCAGCTCGAGCAGCTGCTCTGCAGCGAGCTTTTCATGCTGCCTGCGATCCGCACCCTGCAGTTCGCCGTCCAGCCGGCTCCATTCGCTGCGGGCACTCTCCAGCGCCTGCGTGGCGAGCAGGAGCGCGCTGCGGAAACCCGCCTCGGCCGCCTCGGCGGCCTTGAGGGATTCGCCGGCGCCGTCCAGCTGCACCTCCGCCCTGGAAACCGACAGGCCGCCCTGCTGCGGCTCGGGGAGCGCCGCGATCAGCCTCGCCAGCTCCTCGCGGCGCGCCTGCTTGAGCTGCCTGCGCCCGGCGAGCGCCTCCAGGCCCTCGGGCGCGAGCGACTCCAGCACCGACTCGTCGCGCCGGATGGTGCCGTCGAGCTCGCGGCACTGCTCATGGCGGATATCCGCCGCGGCCAGCGAGGCCACGCCGAGCACGGACAGCAGGCTCGCGCGGTCGTCGTCCAGCCCCTGGCGCTTGCGGACCAGATCGGCGATGTCGTCGCCGCCGGGCAGGATGCGCAGGCTTCCAAGCTGCCCGAGGACGATCTCGGCCGGCTCGAGCAGCAGGCGCTCGCCCTGTCCATGCAAGGGCTCACCCGCCAGCGTGACCGCCCCGGGCTCGCGCAGGTCGAACTGCAGGCGGGTGGCGACCGCCTCCTGGCGGATCGCGAGGCGGGCGAGCTCGTCCTCGGCCTTGCGCAGGCGCGCGAGCGCCTTGGCGTCGATGTGCAGGGTTTGCCGCAACCCACGCTGCCGCAGCAGCGCCTCGTGCAACTCGCGGGCGCGTGCCAGTGCCTGGTCCAGGCCGGCGAGCTCGGCGTCGGCCTGCTCCAGCTCGCGTGCCAGGTCCTTGCGCTGCTGCTGCTCGCGCGCCAGCCGGACCGCCACCCTGGCCGCCTCGAAGGCCGCGCGGGCGTCGGCGAGCGCACGCTCCACGGCCGGCCTGCGCGCCTCCTGCGCGGCGAGCGCCTGCGCGGCCACGTCGCGGTCCGCGGCGCGCTTGTGCAGATCCTTGCGCTGCGCCTCGAAGCGGCCGAGCAGGTCGAGGCTCGTGCGCACGCTCGCCTGGCAGACCTGCAAGGCCTGCTGGTCGCGCTCCTGCTCGCGCTGCCAGGCCAGCACCTCGACCAGTCGGACCTCGGCCGCCCTGGCCTGCTGCCGGTACGCCTCCCAGATGCGCTCACCGTCGTCGCGCGCCTGTTCATCCCGCAGTTGCCCGAGCCGATCGACCTGCTGGCGGTACTGCCGGATCCGACCCTGTAGGTCGGCGTGCTCGCGCTCGAGGCGCTCGTGCGCCTCCAGCGCTGTGGCGAAGTCTCCGGTGGGCCGGCCCGTGGCGGTCAGCAGGCGGGCGCGCTCCTTGGTGATGCGCGCGATCAGCGCGTCCCCCGCGCTGCTGGTCACCTCGCCGAGGCTGCTGCCCAGGACGGATTTCAGGTGGCTGCCGGCGTGCTCGACCGGCTTGTGGATCTCGTGCCCGGCGCCCTGCTCGATCCACAGCAGTCCGGGAATGCCCCAGTGCTCCGGCCGGCTGGCCCCGCGCCCGGGAAACTCGAAGCCGAGCAGATCGGCGAGCTTGTCCTCCGCCTCCTCGCCGCTGAACGCGACGCCGTCGACGCTGACGTCGCAGCGCTTGCGCTTGAGGAAGCTCTTGACCAGCTTCCAGCGCTTGCCCTGCCACTCGAACTCCAGCTCGACCGTCGGCGCGGCGGCCGAATCGCCCCAGGGCTGCAGGTCCTCCACGCTGGACGACTTGTAACGCTCGAAGAACGCCGCGCGGATCGCGCGCACCAGGGTGCTCTTGCCCGACTCGTTGGGTCCGGTGAACAGGTTGATGCCGGCGTCGAGGTCGCGGATCTCGACTGGCTGGCGGAAGCGGCGCAGCTGTTCGACCTTCAGGCGCAGCAGCCTCATGCCGTCTCTCCCTGGCCCTGCGTCTCCAGCAGCAGCGCGGCGAGGATGGCCATGGCCTCGCGGGCGAGCTCGGCGTTCCCGCCCTCCTGCTCCTCGCGCAGCTCGGCGATCACCCTGCCCACGTAGCCGTCCGCATGCAGGGCGGCGAGGTCGTCCTCGGTGGGCTGCAGGCGCAGCCGCGACAGGTCGGTGCGCAGGCTGCGGAACCTCGCCTCCGCCACCGACAGCGCGGCCTCGAGCTGCTGCCTGCCGAGGAGGTGGAGCTCGCCGGCCAGGCTCAGATCGACCACGGCGAGCTCGGGCAAGGCCTGCAGGCGGGCGATCGTGCGCTCGAGGTCCGAGGCTACCGCCAGGCTCTCCTCCAGCTCGATCCAGGGGTGCCGCCCCACCGCCCGGACCTCCACCTTCGGTTCGGCGCCCGCCGCGGGGATGTCCACCAGCAGCACGTTGCCGGGATCGTTGGCCTTGAAGCGGTCCTGCTCGGGCGTGCCGCTGTACCAGGTGCGCGCGTCGATCCGCCGCGTGCCGTGCCAGTCGCCGAGCGCGAGGTAATCCAGCGCGGCGCGGCCGGCGCGGTCGGCGGCGATCGGGTTGGGCGAGTCGATGCCCTCGGCGAGCACGCCCTGGACGCTGCCGTGGGCGAGGCCGACACGCACCAGCCCCGGCGCCGTGACCGCGTGGTCGAACCACGCGGTCTCGTCGGCCGCGGTCTGGCGCTGGGTGAGCGGCGCCGGCAGCACGGCGAAACCGCGCTCGGGGAACGCCATTACCTGCGCGCTCAGCGCCAGATGCACGTTGGCCGCCACGGCGCCGAGGCGACGCGCACGCGTCCATACGCTCTCGGCCAGCGCGGCGTCGTGGTTGCCGGGGATCAGCACCCACGGCCCCGCGTACGCCCCCATGGCGTTGAACAGGCGGCGGATCGTGCGATCGGACACCGTCTGCGCATCGAAGACGTCCCCGGCCACCAGCACCGCATCCACCGCCTCCTGGTGCGCGATGTCGGCCAGGCGCTCGACCGCCGACAGGCGCGCCTCGGCCAGCGCCAGCGCGTCCTCGGGCGCGAAGCGCGCGTACTGGCGGCCGATCTGCCAATCGGCGGTATGAAGAAAGCGCGGCATCGTGCGGCCCCCGTATTTGAGGAAAAGCTCCAGCGAGAAGTCCTGCGTGCGCGGCCCGGAGCGCGGGGCGCACGATTTTGCAGCCCCCGTCGGCAAGCCCGGCCGCTGCAGCGACCCATTTGTCACAGGCCGGCATGTTACACGCCGCCCGACCGCGCCACAGCCCTAGCTCCGCGCCCTACGCAAGGGCTCCAGCAGGCCGCCGAGGCCGTTGTGGTCGAGCTCGTGCATCAGCGCCAGCAGCTGGCCCAGCTGCCCCGGCGGGAAGCCCTTGCGGGCGAGCCACGCGAGGTAGTATCCCGGCAGATCCGCGATCACCCGCCCCTTGTACTTGCCGAAGGGCATCTCGCGGCTGAGCAGCAGCTCCAGGTGTTCAGGATTCATCCGTCCGATCCGCTTTTCGTAGCCCACAAGGTGCGCAGCCGCGCGCACCGACGCTCCACTCTCCCACAAGGTGACCCGCTTGAGCCCCCACTCCTCCCCAGGCCTCGTCTTCGACACCCCGCCCATCGAGCTCGAGACCGGACCCGATCCCCGCTACAGTGTCATCTGGATGCACGGCCTGGGCGCGGACGGCGGCGACTTCGAGCCGGTCATCCCGGCGCTGGGCCTGCCCCGCAGCCCTGCGGTGCGCTTCATCTTCCCCCACGCCCCCTATCGTGCGGTGACCTGCAACGCCGGCTATGTCATGCGCGCCTGGTACGACATCGTCTCGCTCGCCCCGCACAGCCGCCAGATCGACGAGGCCGGGCTGCTCGATTCGCGCGCGCTCGTCCGCCAGCTGATCGAACGCGAAGCCGAGCGCGGCGTGCCCGCCGAGCGCGTCATCCTCGCGGGCTTCTCGCAGGGCGGCGCCGTGGCCTACCTGACCGGGCTCACCCACCCCGAGCCGCTCGCGGGAATCATCGCGCTGTCGACCTACCTCCCCAGCCCCGGGCTGCTGATCGACGGCTTCGAGGAGGCGAATCGCCGCACGCCGGTCTTCGCCGCGCATGGCACCCACGACGACGTCGTCGCGCCCGAGCTCGGCCGGCAGGCGGTCGAGCTCCTCCGCCAGCTGGGCATCGAGCCCGAGTGGCACGACTACCCCCTGCCGCATTCGGTGAGCCTCGAGGAGATCGCGGACATCGGGCGGTGGCTGGGCGCCATCCTGCGGGCGCCGGGCCATCACGACGGCTGATCGCGCGGCGCGAGCGGCGACTCCGCTGCGCTCATGCCGGCCCCGCGGACGCCGCGCGACAGCCTGCGCTCACCCGCTCGCCGCGCAGCAGCTCGCGCATCCCCTGCCCGCTGCGCTCGATGCGATAGACGCGGAAGGGGTCGTCCTCGTTTACATGGCGGTCGAGATAGCCGCTGAAGTACAGCGCCAGCCCGCCCGGCGCCCACGCCGCATCGACCACGGTGACGTGCTCGGCGCTCAGGCGCAGGTTCTTGCCACGGCCGAGGAAACGATCGTGGACAAACAGCGCGGTGTTCGGCTCGTGCATCGCCTGTCGGAAGCGCGCAGTGCCGGGCACCCCGAGGGTATAGGCGAACACCGTCGGGTCCCGCGGCGAGGGCAGCACCCGATCCGTGCTGGAGATCGCCTCGGCCTGCACACCGAGCATGCGCGCGAGCGGGATGGATTCGCGCACGCCGCCGCCATCGGCCGCGATGAGCGCGTAGTGCTCCATGTCGTGCACACCGATCGCGCTCCCGTCCGCGAGCCAGCCCAGGCTCCACCACTGGTGGTTCTCCGCGTTGGCTGCGCTGGCGAGCCGACGTGCCGGGCTGCCCGGCTCCACCACCATCAGGTGGCTGCGAAAGCGCGCGTCGGTGAGGATGAACGCGAGCCGCGAGCCATCCGGCGACCACGCCGCCTCGGAGATGGCGTCGCCCTCGCGTCCCGCATGCACGCGCTGCGCGTCGCCGCCCGCGAGCGGCAGAACGTTCAGCTGCACCGCCTGACGCGTGTCGGCGGCGGGCCGCGTGCAGTACGCGAGCCGCTCCGCGGCCGCATCGATTGCGGCGCAGCCACCTTCGACCACCTCGCGCGCCGGACCGGGCGCCTGCCACAACAGGATGCGTCCCCCGTCCTCCACCGCGAGCACCGGCTCACAGGCGGCGGCGGGGAGGCCCGACAAGCCGAGCACAGCCAGCAGCAGGGCTGCCGCGGAAACATGCCGGCCGCGCGAGCGCAGCGCGGGAAAGGTCGATACGGTCATTCAGTCAGCCCCGACGGCCCCCTCTGGCAGGTCGTCGAACGCGGGGCAACGGCCAAGCGACCGAAAACTCTGCGGATCGAGACCGTGACGAGGTGGAAAAGCGGCACAAAAAAACCGGCTCGAGGCCGGTTGTTCTGCGGGATTTCGGGGGTTCGCGTCTGCAAGCGATTTACGCACAGCCTCCAGCACCGACCGCTATACCCTTGATTTCTTGGCGCGCCCGAGACGATTCGAACGTCCGACCCCTGCCTTCGGAGGGCAGTACTCTATCCAGCTGAGCTACGGGCGCGCGGAGCCCGGACGAAGCGCCCGGACAAGGCGCGAGAGCATAGCCCGCTTCGGCGGCAAAGTCCATGCCGCGCTGCCAATGGTTTTTAGCCCGCTATAATCCGGGCTTTAGACCCTGTCTTGCGCCACCCGTCCGAGGACCAAAGCATGTCGAACCCACGCACCCTGCGGCCCGCCCGCCTCGCAATGCCCGTCGCCCTGGTCGCAGCCGCGCTGCTGGCCGGCTGTGGCGACCAGAGCAAGATCGATCCGGAAACCACCGCGACGCTGATCCAGCCGGTCGCACGGGTCGAGATCCAGGCCGTGACCATCACGCCGGGCACCCGCACCGGTGAGCAGATCTACAAGTCGATCTGCGCCGCCTGCCACGACTCGGGTGCGGTGGGTGCGCCGAAGACGGGCGATGCCGCCGCCTGGGGCCCGCGCCTGGCGCTCGGCCACGATGGCCTCACCGCCTCGGCGATCGCCGGCAAGGGCGCGATGCCCCCGCGCGGTGGTGGCAGCGACCTCACCGACACCGAAGTCTCGCGCGCCGTGGCCTATCTGGCGAACCTGGCCGGCGCCGGCTACACCGAACCGCCGGTCGAGCAGTAAGCGCGCGAGCGCACAGCGACGGACGAGGCAGCCTGCGGGCTGCCTTTTTCGTGCACGCTCGCCGCACGCGCCGCCGCGCCGTTCAGCCCTTGTCGCGGCTCTCGAACATCGCCATCAGGTTGGCGAGCCGCGCCTTGCCCTCTTCCTTCGTCACCGGCTGCGCGGTCTTGCGGTCGTTCATGCGGATGTCGCCGCCCATCTCGGCGATGAAGCGGCTCGGCTCGCAGGGGCGGAACTCCTTGCCCGACTTGCGCCGCTCGCACCAGGTGAGGTTGAGGCTGCGCTGGGCGCGGGTGATGCCGACGTACATCAGGCGACGCTCCTCGTCGACCTTGTCCTCGTCGACGCTGCTCTGGTGCGGCAGCAGGCCTTCCTCGACACCGACCAGGAAGACGTGCGGAAACTCCAGCCCCTTGGAGGCGTGCAGCGTGGCCATCTGCACGCCGTCGAAGTCGGGGTCTTCCTTGTCCAGCATGGACATCAGCGCGATGGTCTGGGTGAGCTCGAGCAGGTTCTTGCCGTCCTCCTCGCCCTTCCGCCCCAGCCAGCCGACGAAGTCGCGCACGTTGCTCCACTTCGACTCCGCCTCGCGCGTGTCGCAGTGCTCGAACAGCCAGGCCTCGTAGCGGATCGCGCCGAGCAGGTCTTCCAGCAGCTGCGCCGCGGGCTCGCGCGGGGCGCGGTACTGCAGGCGGTTGATGTAGGCGGCGAACTCCTGCACGCCCTGCAGCTGCTTGGCGTTGAGGTGCTGGGTGAGCCCTTCCTCGAACACCGCGGTGAACAGGCTGCTGTGGCGATGCCCGGCGTAGGCGCCGAGCGCCTCGATGGTGGCGGCGCCGATGCCGCGGCGCGGCGTGGTGATGGCGCGGATGAAGGCGAGGTCGTCGTCCTCGTTCACCAGCAGGCGCAGCCAGGCGATGAGGTCGCGGATCTCGGCCTTGTCGAAGAAGCTCTGCCCACCCGACATCACGTAGGGGATGCGGTGGTTGCGCAGCTGCTGCTCGATGAGGCGGGCCTGGTGGTTGCCGCGGTAGAGGATGGCGTAGTCCTTGAAGCGGGTGCGGTGCTCGAACTTGTGCGCGACGATCTTGGTCGCCACCCACTCCGCCTCATGCTCGGCGTCGCGGCAGTTGGTGACGACGATCTGCTCACCCTGGCCGTGCTCGGACCACAGGCGCTTGTCGAAGAGCTTCTCGTTGTTGGCGATGACGGTGTTGGCGGCCTCGAGGATGCGGCGCGAGGAGCGGTAGTTCTGCTCGAGCTTGATGACCTTGAGCTTGGGGTAGTCCTGCTGCAGCAGCTTCAGGTTCTCGACGTCGGCGCCACGCCATGCGTAGATCGCCTGGTCGTCGTCGCCCACCGCGGTGAAGGCGCCGCGCACGCCCGACAGCAGCTTGAGCAGCCGGTACTGGGCGCGGTTGGTGTCCTGGTACTCGTCCACCAGCAGGTAGCGCAGCTTGTTCTGCCAGCGCTCGCGCACCTCGGGGTGCTCGTCGAACAGGCGCACCGGCAGCGAGATGAGGTCGTCGAAATCCACCGCCTGGTAGGCACGCAGGGTGCGCTCGTATTCCTTGTAGAGCTTGGCGGCGACCGAGGCGATCTCGTTGTCGGCGAGCTGGGCGGCCTCCTCGGGGGTGATCATCGCGTTCTTCCACGACGAGATCTGCCACTGCATCTGCTTGGCGATGCCCTTGTCGCTGTCGCCGGCCACGTCCGAGACGATCTGCACGGTGTCGGACGCATCGAGGATGGAGAACTGCGGCTTGAGCCCGCAGTGCTTGGCCTCCTGGCGGATGATGCGCACGCCGAGCGCGTGGAAGGTGCACACCGTGAGCCCGCCCGGCACGCGCCCGCCCATGATGTGGGCGACGCGCTCCTGCATCTCCTTGGCGGCCTTGTTGGTGAAGGTGATCGCGGCGATGTTGTTGGGGCTGATGCCGCACTCGTTGATCAGGTGTGCGATCTTGTGCGTGATCACCCGCGTCTTGCCGCTGCCGGCGCCGGCCAGTACCAGGCAGGGGCCGTCGAGATAGCGGATCGCTTCGCGCTGGGGCGCGTTGAGGAGGGCGGACATCGTGAACTGGATCGCAGAAAAGCAAAGCCGCCCGGCCGGGCGGCGTGGACGTCGATTCTAGCCGATCGCGCGTCCGGGTCGGCGGACACGGGCCGGACCACGCCGAGGGCGGGGCGGCGTGCGCCCGGCCGGCGAGGCGCTCAAAGATGTTCCTTGCGCCGCAGCACCAGCGGACGGCCGTCGTGCGACTTCTTCACCAGCCAGGTAGCGAGCGCCGAGTCCATGTAGTCGGCGTGCCCGGGGAACCAGTCCATCAGCGCCTGCGCGAGCTCGCGGGCGATCGCCACCTCGCCCTTGCCGACGAGCTCCTGCACCTCGCGCACCGAGGCCATCACCTTGGCGTGCTCGTCGATGTGGCACTCGCCGCCGTTGGGGAAATCGGGCGCGGCCAGCCACTGGTCCTCCTGCGCGAAGTGCGCCTCGGCGTGGCGGGCGAAGGCGTCGAGCGCGGCGGGGATCTCCGCGTCGCTGGCGCGCAGCAGCGCATCCACGCAATCGACGAACTCGCGGTGAGTGTCGTCGATCGTGCGGTGCCCGAGCAGGAAACGGTCACTCCAGGTGAACACGGGCGGGTTGGTCATTGCGGTCTTACCTCGGCTTGAACAGGAGCAAAAAACGGGGCCGGGACCTTGGTCGCAGCGCCCTGATGAATCAAGTCTAGCAAGACCGGGCACCTTTGCAGACAGCGTCTGTCCGACAGCGCAAGGGTGACAAGCCTCGGTGGCTCGCTCAAAATCGCCCGCAAAGCGCCTGCCGCCGCGCACTTCAACCGTTCCGGACCTTGCCATGAAGCTCAAGATCGCCGCCGCCGTCGCGGTCCTCATCCTCGCCGTCGCCGGCTTTTTCGTGTTCACCCAGAAGCCGGCCGCACCCGACGTGACCTTCTCCACGCTGCAGGGACAGAGCTTCCGCACCGCCGACCTGCGCGGCAAGGTGGTGCTGGTGAACTTCTGGGCCACCACCTGCACCAGCTGCATCAAGGAGATGCCGGCGCTGAAGGCGACCCAGGAGAGGTTCGAGGCGCGCGGCTACCGGACCGTGGCGGTGGCGATGGACTACGACCCGCCCGCCCAGGTCGCCGCCTTCGTCGAGCGCAGCGCGCTGCCCTTCACCTTCGTGCTCGACCGCGACGGCAGCATCGCGCGCGGCTTCGAGGGCGTGCGCCTGACGCCGACCAGCTACGTCCTCGACCGGCGCGGCCAGATCGTGCAGAAGATCCTCGGCGAGCCCGACTTCGACAAGCTGCACGGCCTGCTCGAGCAACTCCTCGCCGAACCCGCCTGACAGGAAAGCCCACGCTCCCCATGCCCATGATCCGCGCCACGCTGCACGCAGCTCTTTCGGCCAGTCTCCTGCTCGCCCTGCTCCCGCCCGCCCACGCCCAGCGCAGCGGCAACATCGGCGGCTGCGACATCCGCCGCGGCACCCTGTGCACCAACCTCAACCTCAACGGGGCGAACCTCGAAGGGGTGAACCTGGCCAACTCGCAGTTCACCCGCTCGGACCTGTCCGGCGCCAACCTGCGCGGCGCCACGCTGAACGAGGCGAACTTCTCCCAGGCCGAGATGGCGGGCGCGACGCTAGACGGCGCCTCGATGCTGCGCACCAACCTGCGCGGCGCACGCCTGACCGGCGCCAGCTTCAAGGAAGCCGACCTGCGCAACGCGATCCTGCAGAACGCCGACCTGCACGACGCCGACCTCTCCGCCGCCAAGCTCGGCGGCGCCGACCTCACCAACGCGCGCGCCGAGCGCAGCCGCTTCGACGGCGCCGAGCTCACCCGCAGCAACCTGCGCGCCGCCAAGCTCGCGGGCGCCTCCTTCGCGGGCGCCAACCTGCAGGGCGCCAACTTCACCCGCGCGCAGCTCAGCAACGCCGACCTCACCGGCGCCAACCTCGACCAGGCGATCTTCCTCAACGCGCAGACGGACGGCTGCAAGGGCTGCCCCTGATCGACCATGGGCGGCGGGCATGCGCCGGGGGAGGCCTGCCCGGCGTCGCCCGCGACCGCCGCCATGTTCCAGCAGCGCGTGCTCGGGTCGCGCGGCGCGCCCTACTCGAGGCCGAACTGGAAGGTGCTGACCACGCGCAGGCGCTTGCCGATCGTGCGCGACGTGTCCATGTCGGAGTCGTCGTCGTCGGTGATGCGGATCGCGCCCTGGTTTGCGCTGCGCAGGGGGCCCAGGCGCGCGCCCGCATCGGCCGCGAACTTGCTGGCCAGTTCGCGCGCGCTCAGGGTCGCCTCTTCGAGCAGGATGGGCTTGATGTCGTTGAAGCCGCGCAGCTGGTAGCGCGGCGTACCGTCGCTGCCATCACCCCCCAGCTGCACGCCCGCCTCGACCAGCGGATCGACCCGATTCGACGCCGCGGCCACGAGATCGACGCGGGCCGACTTGACCACGACCTGCCCCTGCCCGGTGAAGCGCAGGGCCACGCGGTCCGATCCATACTCGCGCGCCAACAGATCCTGCACCTGCAAGGGCCGCACCTCGATCTCGTCGTCGCTGAAGCCCTGCTCGCGCAGGAAGGCGACCACGCGCTCGCGGTCGGCGGTCAGGGCCTGCTGCACGCTGCCGAAGTCGTTCTCGGCGCGGCGGAAGGGGACGGTCCACACCGCGAAGTCGCTCTTCACGTCACGCTCGGCCAGGCCCTTCACGGTGAGGGTGCGCTCCGCCATGCGGAAACGCTCGATGCCTCCCGCCACCTGCATGCCGGCAAAGCCGATGCCGGCGGCCAGGATGAGCGCCGGAACGATCCCGATCCGACCCTCGGCCATGATCACACCACCCCGGCGCCGTGCGCCTGCTGGTCGGCCCAGTAGCTCGAGCGCACCATCGGGCCGCAGGCAGCGTTCTTGAAGCCCATCTTCAGCGCTTCGGTCTCGAACATCTTGAAGGTGTCCGGGTGCACGTAGCGCAGCACGGGCAGGTGACCGCCGGAGGGCTGCAGGTACTGGCCGATGGTGAGCATCTCGACGTCGTGGGCGCGCAGGTCGCGCATGACCTCGAGGATCTCGTCGTCGGTCTCGCCCAGGCCCACCATCAGGCCCGACTTGGTCGCCACGTCCGGATGGCGCGCCTTGAACTGCTTGAGCAGCTCGAGCGAGTACGCGTAGTCCGAGCCCGGGCGCGCCTGCTTGTAGAGGCGCGGCACGGTCTCGAGGTTGTGGTTCATGACGTCGGGCGGGGCGGCGTCGAAGATGTCGAGGGCGATCTCCATGCGGCCGCGGAAGTCGGGCACCAGCACCTCGATGCGGGTCTTGGGCGAGGCCGCGCGCGTCTCGCGGATGCAGTCGACGAAGTGCTGGGCGCCACCGTCGCGCAGGTCGTCGCGGTCGACCGAGGTGATCACGACGTAGTTGAGACGCATCGCGGCGATGGTCTTGGCGAGGTCGCGCGGCTCGTCGGCGTTGAGCGGCTCGGGGCGGCCGTGGCCGACGTCGCAGAACGGGCAACGGCGGGTGCAGATGTCGCCCATGATCATGAAGGTGGCCGTGCCCTTGCCGAAGCATTCGTGGATGTTCGGGCAGGAGGCTTCCTCGCACACGGTGTGCAGCTTGTGGTCGCGCAGCGTGGCCTTGATCTCGTTGAAGCGCTCGGCCTCCATGCCGGCGCCGAGCTTGATGCGGATCCAGTCGGGTTTCTTGAGGCGTTCGGCGGGGACGATCTTGATCGGGATGCGGGCGGTCTTGTCGGCGCCGCGCTGCTTGCGCGCTGGGGTTTCCATGGTCGCTGTTCTCTGTGGGTTTCCGGGTGGGAAGGGGCTGATCTCGGACGGATCCGTCGGCGCGATTATGACCCGGCACGCGCCGCCACGGCGACGGGCGAGGCCGCAGCCGCATTATCGGTTTCCCCAATGTCCGACGATGGGGGCGGCAGCAGGCGCTGCAGGTGGCCGAGCAGCACCTCGCCGACCTGCTCCACGCCCGCGTCGACGCCGAAGTCCTTCATGCGGATCGTCTTCAGGCCCTCGTAGCCGCAGGGGTTGATCCAGCCGAAGGGGGCGAGGTCGGCGTCCACGTTGATCGCCAGGCCGTGGTAGCTGCAGCCGTTGCGAACGCGCAGGCCTAGCGCGGCGATCTTGTCGCCGGCGACGTAGACGCCCGGCGCGCCGTCCTTGCGCTCGGCCTCGATGCCGTAGTCCGCCAGGGTGTCGATGATCGCCTGCTCCATCAGGTTCACCAGCTCGCGCACCTTGAGCCGGCGGCGCGGCAGGTCGAGAAGCAGATAAGCGACGAGCTGGCCGGGGCCGTGGTAGGTGATCTGGCCGCCGCGGTCGATGTGCACCAGCGGGATGTTGGCCGGGTTCTGCAGCAGGTGCTCGGGCTTGCCGGCCTGGCCGAGCGTGTACACCGGCGGGTGCTGCAGCAGCCAGAGCTCGTCGGGCGTGTCGGCCCCGCGCTGGGCGGTGAACACGCGCATCGCCTCGAGCGCCGGCGCGTACTCCACCAAGCCGAGGCGCTTGACGATCACAGCACCACCTTGACCATCGGGTGCGCGGTGAGCTCGCGGTACATCGCGTCCACCTGCACCTGCGACACCGCGCGGAAGGTGCAGGTCACCGCGAGGTAGTTGCCCTTGCTCGAGGGGCGCATCTCGGCGCCGGCGGGCTCGAAGTCGGGCGCGTGGCGCAGCACCACCTCGATCACCGCCTGGGCGAAGCCGTCCACCCGCGCGCCCATCACCTTGATGGGAAAGTCGCAGGGATACTCGATCAGGCTCTGGCGCGTCTGCGCGTCCTGCTGGTCAGCCATGGCACATCACCGTATTCGTCGATTTCTGGTCGAGCGCTCAGAGGCTCTTGAAGAACATCACGATCGCATCCCACAGGCGGCCGAAGAAGCCCGCCACCTCGGCGTCCTGCAGGGCGACCACCGGGTACTGGCCGAGCGGCTTGCCGTCGATCGCGACGGTCAGCGTGCCGACCTCCTGGCCGCGCTGCAGCGGCGCCACCAGCGGCTGGCGGCTCTCCAGGCTGACCTGGATCTTGTTCGCCGCCTCCTTGGGCACGGTGAGCGCGAAGTCGTTCAGGAAGCCCACCGGCAGCTCGTTGAGCTTGCCCTTCCAGACGCGGAACTTCGACAGCGCCTCGTCGGCGGAGTAGAGCTTCACCGTCTCGAAGAACTGATAGCCGAAGTTGAGCAGCTTGAGCGACTCCTGCGCGCGCACGGTGTCCGAGGCGGCACCGAGCACCACCGAGATCAGGCGGCGCTCGCCGCGGCGGGCGGTGGACACCAGGCAGTAGCCGGCGCTGCTGGTGTGGCCGGTCTTCATGCCGTCGACCGAGGGGTCCATGTACAGCAGGCGGTTGCGGTTGGGCTGCTTGATGCCGTTGTAGGTGAACTCCTTGAGCGAGTACAGGCTGTAGTACTCGGGGAAGTCGCGGATGATCGCGCTCGCCAGCAGGGCGAGGTCGCGCGCGCTGGTGTACAGCTGCGGGTCGGGCAGGCCGGTGGAGTTGGTGAAGTGGGTGTTGGTCATGCCCAGGCGCTGCGCCTCGCGGTTCATCAGCGCGGCGAAGGCCTCCTCGCTGCCGGCGATGGTCTCGGCGAGCGCCACGCAGGCGTCGTTGCCGGACTGCACGATCACGCCGCGGATCAGCTCGTCCACGCTGACCGGCTTGTTGGGCTCGATGAACATGCGCGAGCCCTCCATGCGCCAGGCCTTCGTCGACACCGGCACCACCTGGTCGGGCTTCAGCGTGCCTTCCTTGAGCTTGGAGAAGGTGATGTAGGCCGTCATCAGCTTGGTGAGCGATGCCGGCTCGATGCGGGCGTCGGCGTCCTTCTCGGCAAGCACCTGTGCGGTGGCATGGTCGACCAGCGCCCAGGCCTTGGCGGCCAGCGCGGGGGGCGGCACCGTCTGCGCGAGCGCGGACAGCGAGAACAGCGAGACGAGGACGGCAATCAGGAAACGCATTGGAAAAACCTGGGGAGACGGGAAAGGGAACGGCGAATTATAGGCGCCACGCATGTACGGGCCAAAAATGGAAAGCCTTTGTTGCAACCCGGACGCGGCGGGCCGAGCTCAGCGCACCACCACGAATGGCTTGAGCTTGAGCACGTTGCCCATGCGCGCGGCGGCGTCGCGTGCCGCCTCGACCGTATCGTAGGGACCGGCGTGGAGGCGGAAACGTTCGCCATCGGTGAACAACTCGAAACGCTCGGCCAGGTTCGAGGCCTGGCTGCGCACCGTGTCGCGGAAACCTTCGGCGTTGGCGAACGAGGAGAAGGCACCGAGCTGCAGGAAGATGCCCGCGCTCGCCGAGGCGACCGGCGGCGCGAAGCCGCCCGCGGCGCCGCAGGCCGGGCCTTCCTCGCACTCGGGCGGAGCGATCGCGGTGTCGGCGGGACGTACCGGGCTCGCCGCTGGCGCTGCAAGCGGAGCCTGCGCGACCGGCAGCGGGGCGAGCGGCTTCATTCCGATCACGGGCCCCACCCCCGGGACCAGCCCCTCGTTGGCGCGCGCACGCAGCGGTGGCACCGGCCGCGCCGCAGCCACCAGCGGCGCCTCGCCGGGCAGGATCTGCTCGACCTCGACTTCGGCGCTGCCGCTGTTGATGTACCCCAGCTTGTGCGCCGCGGCGTAGGAGAGGTCGATCACGCGGCCACGCAGGAAGGGGCCGCGGTCATTGACCCGCACCACCACCGAGCGGCCATTGCCGAGATTCGTCACGCGCGCATAGCTCGGGATCGGCAGGGTCGGATGCGCGGCGGTCATCGCGTACATGTCGTAGGGCTCGCCGCTCGAGGTCGGCTTGCCGTGGAAGCGGCGGCCGTACCAGCTGCCGTGGCCGCGCTGGCGGAAGGCGCGCACCGCGGTGGCGGGCACGAAGCTCTGCCCCATGACGTGATACGGACGGTTGGCGTAGCGATGGAGCGGCTCGTCGCGCGGCTCGGCGTCCGGGATCGCGTCGAGGTCGTCGGGGATCTCGTCCTCGGGGCCATCGTCCTTGTAATAGCCCCCGCCGCGACGCGCCGGGCTGCGCTCCGGCGTCCCGGCCCGAGCCGGCGCCTCGGCGACCGGCCCCTCGCGCCTGGGCGCGGAACCGCAGGCCGTCAGCAAGGCTGCGGCGCAGGCGACGCCGAGCATGGCCAGGGCGCGGCGCGCCCGAAGCCCTGAGGCACGGGCAGCGGGAGGCAGGGGAGGAACTGGAGTCATCGTCGTTCGGGGCCTTCTCAGGTCTTGTCCGCGAAGCGGCTGCGCTGGATGCTCATGAGGATGCCGATCCCCAGGCAGAGCGTGACGAGCGCGGTTCCGCCGTAGCTGATGAAGGGCAATGGCACCCCCACCACCGGCAGGATGCCGCTCACCATACCCATGTTCACGAAGGCATAGGTGAAGAAGATCATCGTGATCGCCCCGGCGAGCAGGCGCGCGGCGTGGGTGGGCGCGTTGGCGGCGATGTGGAAGCCGCGCAGCAGCAGCAGCACGTAGACCGCGAGCAGCACCAGCGCGCCGACGAGGCCGAACTCCTCGGCGAGCACGGCAAAGATGAAGTCGGTGTGGCGTTCGGGCAGGAAGGCGAGGTGGGTCTGCGTGCCGTCCATCCAGCCCTTGCCGGTGAGCCCGCCGGAGCCGATCGCGATGGTCGACTGGATGATGTGGAAGCCCTTGCCGAGCGGGTCGCGGGTGGGATCGAGCAGCGTGCACACGCGCTGCTTCTGGTATTCGCGCAGCACCTGCCAGTCGACTTCGGGCTGGCACAGGGTGTCGCCGAAGGCGACGATCGAACCCAGCCCGATCACCAGCGCCACCATCAGCGGGATCAGCAGCTTCCACGACAGCCCGGCGAAGTAGATCACGTACAGCCCCGAGGCGGCGATCAGCAGGCTGGTGCCGAGGTCGGGCTGGATCACGATCAGGCCGACCGGCACCAGCAGCAGGGCGCCGGCGAGGATGAAGTCGATGAAGCGGGTCTGGCCTTCGCGCATCTGGAAGAACCAGGCCAGCATCAGCGGCATCGCGATCTTCATCAGCTCCGAGGGCTGGATGCGCGCCACACCGAGGTCGAGCCAGCGCTGCGCGCCCTTGGAGACCTCGCCGAACAGCTCCACCGCCACCAGCAGCACCACGCCGAGCAGGTAGAGCGGCACCGCCATCGACAGCAGGCGCTGCGGCTTGAGCCAGGCCAGCACCCACATGCCGGCGAGCGCGATGCCGATATGGGTGATCTGCGAGTCGAGGCGCTCGGGCGAGGCGCTTTGCATGAGCACATGGGCGTAGCCGAGCAGGGCGGCGAGCACGAACATCAGCACCGGATCGAGCGGGCGCAGGAAGCCGAGCACGAGCGCGAGCGGGTTGAAGCGGTTGTCGTTCATCGCGCGCTCCTCGCCGCGGCGGGCTGCGGCGCGGGCACCGCGGCAGGCGGGGTGGCCGGGCGCGACGGCACGGGCGCGGGCGGCGCCTCCAGCGGCAACGCCGGCTCGACGATCCGCGAGGCCGGCAGCGCGTCGCCTCCACTCTCCGCACCCTCCTCGCTCTCGGCACCTTCCTCGTCCTCGGCAGCCGGGGCACCCGCACGCTGGTCGAGCAGGTAGTAGTCGATCACCTGGCGTGCGATCGGCGCCGCCGACTGGGCGCCGAAGCCGCCGTTCTCGACCAGCACCGCGAGCGCGATCCTGGGGTTCTCGGCCGGGGCGTAGGCGACGAACCAGGAGTGGTCGCGCAGGCGCTCGCGCACGCGGCCCTCGACGTAGCGCTGGCCGCGCAGCGAGAACACCTGCGCGGTGCCGGTCTTGCCGCCGACGGTGTAGGGCGCACCCTTGAACGCACGCTTGCCGGTGCCCGTGCGGTTGACGTCCACCATGGCGTCGAGCACCGCCTTCAGGTGTGCGTCGCGCAGCGGGATCTGGCGCAGCGGCTCGGGCTCGACCGCGCGCCGCTCGCCGGTGCGCGAATCCACCACGTACTTGACCACGTGCGGGCGGAACAGCTTGCCCTGGTTGACCAGCGCGGCGAGCGCGTTGGCGAGTTGCAGCGGCGTGTAGGCGTTGTAGCCCTGGCCGATGCCGACCGAGATCGTCTCGCCCGCGAACCAGCGCTGCTGCTCGGGCTTCTTGAAGCGATTGCGCTTCCACTCCGGCGAGGGCAGCACGCCGGTCGCCTCGCCCGGCAGGTCGATGCCGGTGCGCTCGCCAAAGCCGAAGGGCGCCATGAAGCCGGCGATGCCCTCGATGCCGAGGTCGTTGGCGAGCTGGTAGTAGTAGGTGTTGCACGACACCACGATCGACTTGTGCAGGTCCACCATGCCGTGGCCGCCGATCTTGTCGTCCATGAAGCGGTGGCCGCCGAACTGGAAATAGCCGACGTCGTACATGGCCTGCTTCGCGGTGCGCTTGCCGGTCTCGAGGCCGGCGAGCGCCATGAAGGGCTTGAAGGTGGAGCCGGGCGGGTAGGTGGAGTAGATCGCACGGTGCAGCATCGGATGGTCGGGCGAGTCGTTGAGCGCCTTCCAGTCCTGGGTCGAGATGCCGTCAACGAAGAGGTTTGGGTCGTAGGTCGGCATCGAGGCCAGCGCGAGCACGCCGCCGGTGGAAGGCTCGATCGCCACCAGGGCGCCGCGGCGATCGCCGAAGGCCTTCTCGGCCACCTTCTGCAGCTCGATGTCGAGGGTGAGCTCGAGGTCGTTGCCCGGCGTCGCCGCGGTGTGCGACAGCGCGCGCACCGCGCGGCCGCCGGCGTTGACCTCGACCTGCTCGAAGCCGGTGGTGCCGTGCAGCTCGTGCTCGTAGGACTGCTCCAGGCCGGCCTTGCCCATGTGCAGGGTGCCGCGGTAGTTGGCCGCATTGCCGGCCTCCTCGATGCGCTCGACGTCGCGCTCGGTGACGCGGCCGATGTAGCCGATCACGTGCGAGGCGGTACTGCCCTGCGGGTAGTCGCGCAGCAGGCGCGCCTTCACGTCCACCCCGGGCAGGCGGTAGCGCTGCGACACCACGCGCGCGACCTCCTCGTCGGTGAGCCGGCTGCGCAGCGGCACGCTCTCGAAGTTGCGGCTCTCCTCGTAGAGCTTGCGGAAGCGGCGGCGGTCGCGCGCGTCGAGCGGCAGGAGGCCGGCGAGCTCGTCGAGCGTGGCGTCGAGGTTGCGCACCTGCGAGGGCGTGATCTCGATCGTGTAGGTGGCGTAGTTGCGCGCCAGCACCACCCCGCGCCGGTCGACGATGGTGCCGCGGTGCGGCACCACCGGCAGCAGCGCGATGCGGTTGTCCTCGGCGCGGGTGAGGAAGTAGTCGTGGCGCTTGACCTGCAGGTGATGGAAGCGCGCGGCGAGCAGCCCGAAGCAGACGAGCACGAACACCGCCGCCACCACGACGCGAAGCCGGAAGCGGGCCAGTTCGGCCGCGGGCGCGCGAAACTCGGTCATCGCCCGCGCGCCTCAGATCGGGCGGTTGTCATCGCGCTCGTCCGGCTGGTACTGCGGCAGCAGGAGCAGGAAGGAGAGCGGCGCCCACAGCAGCGCGCTGCCCAGGCTAGACAGGAAATACGACCAGCCCGGGAACTCCGCCCCGGCCAGCAGGCGCACCAGCACCATGATCGCCTGCGCGAGCAGCAGCAGCGGCAGCACGTGCAGGGCCTGCTGCCAGGCGGGGAACCACAGCACGCGGCGGGCGAGCGCGTTGGCCAGGTAGGCGAGCACGACGTAGGCGAGCGCATGCTGGCCCATCGCCGCGCCGAGGCCGACGTCCATCAGCAGGCCGAAGGCAAAGCCCGCGCCCATGCCGATCGCGAGCGGCTCGCGCACGCACCAGAAGGCCAGCACCAGCGCCACACAGTCGGGCAGGCCGGGCGTGCGTCCGGTGGGGATGTACTCCAGGCCGAGCGCCACGAACAGGCTCAGGTAGACGAACCAGAGCTTGACCGGCTGCAGGATGCGGCTGGAACGGTTGGTCGGGTGCATGGTTCAGCGTTCCCCCGCGGGTTCGGGCGGCGGCGGGGGCGGCGGATACGCGGCGCGCCCGATCACGAGCACCTGCACGCTGCGCTCGATCGCCGCCAGCGGCTCGCACTCGATGCGTGCGAACGCGTCCTGGTCGCGATCGACCCGGGTCACCGTCGCCACCGGCAGCCCGGGCACGAAGATGCCGTCGAGGCCGGAGGTGACGAGGCGATCGCCGGGCTGGATGTCCACCTCGGCGAGCACGTGGCGCATCTCGAGCATGCCGCGGCCGACGCCGTAGAGCACGCCGCGCACGCCGTTGCGCACCACGCTGACCGGGATGGACTGGTTGCGGTCGGTGAGCAGGGTGACCTCGGACTGCACCGGATGGACGCGGGTGACCTGCCCGATCACGCCGTTCGCGTCGACCACCGCGAGGCCGGCCTCGACGCCCTGCTGGGTGCCGCGGTCGAGGATCACCTTGCGCGCGAAGGGGTCGGGCGCGTTGTAGAGGATGTCGGCGGCGATGCTCTTCGTCTGCACGCGCTCGGACATCTGCAGCAGCTCGCGCAGGTGCAGGTTCTCCTGTTCGAGCTGCTCGAAGCGCAGCAGGCGCTCGCCGGCATCGAGCTGGAGGCGGCGCAGGTCGGCGTTCTCGAGCTGCACATCGACCAGGGTGCCGAAGTAGCGCGTGGCGTTGCGCACCACGTCGGCCGGCGTCGACGCCGCCATCTGCAGCGGATAGGTGACCACCGACAGCGCGTTGCGCAGCACCTCGAGGTAGCGGAAGCGCAGGTCGGCCACGAGCAGCACGAGGCACAGCGCGACGAACACGAACAGGCGCGCGAGCGGCGCCGGGCCGCGGCGAAAGATGGGAGGGGGCTGATGGCCGACGAGAGACATCCGCTACGAACCAGGGCCGTCAGGTGGGGAGGGAAGACGCGCCCCGGCACGCAGGCCGGGGCCGGAGGACGTCACTCGGACGTGAAGATGGAGGCGAGCTTGTCCATCTTGTCGAGCGCCATGCCGCAGCCGCGCGCGACGCAGGTCAGCGGCTCCTCGGCCACCACCACCGGCAGGCCGGTCTCTTCCATCAGCAGGCGGTCGAGGTCGCGCACCAGGGCGCCGCCACCGGTGAGCATCATGCCGCGCTCGGCGATGTCGGCGCCGAGCTCGGGCGGCGTCTGCTCGAGGCCGATCTTGACCGCGGAGACAATCTGGTTGAGCGGCTCGGTGAGCGCCTCGAGGATCTCGTTGGACGAGATCGTGAAGCTGCGCGGGATGCCCTCGGCCAGGTTGCGGCCCTTGACCTCCATCTCGCGCACCTCGGAGCCGGGGAAGGCGGAACCGATCTCCTTCTTGATCTTCTCGGCGGTGGTCTCGCCGATCAGCATGCCGTAGTTGCGGCGGATGTAGTTGACGATGGACTCGTCGAACTTGTCGCCGCCGACGCGGATGCTGCCCGAATAGACGATGCCGCCGAGCGAGATCACGCCGACCTCGGTGGTGCCGCCGCCGATGTCGACCACCATCGAGCCGGTCGCGTCCGACACCGGCAGGCCGGCGCCGATCGCCGCGGCCATCGGCTCCTCGATGAGGAAGACCTGCGAGGCGCCGGCCGCGAGGGCCGCGTCGCGGATCGCGCGGCGCTCGACCTGGGTGGACCCGCAGGGCACGCAGATGATGATGCGCGGGGAGGGCGAGAGCAGGCGGGAGTCGTGCACCTTCTTGATGAACTGCTTGATCATCTGCTCGGTGACGACGAAGTCGGCGATCACGCCGTCCTTCATCGGGCGGATCGCGGTGATGTTGCCGGGCGTCTTGCCGAGCATCTGCTTGGCCGAGTGGCCGACCGCCTGGATGGAGCGCTTGGCGTTGGGACCACCCTCGGTACGGATTGCGACCACCGAGGGCTCGTCCAGCACGATGCCCTTGCCGCGCACGTAGATCAGGGTGTTGGCGGTGCCGAGGTCGATCGCGAGATCGTTGGAGAAGTAGGAGCGCAGGAAACCGAACATGAAGCCTTCCGAAACCGGTGGAGTGGTCGAGCCGCGCACAGCCGGGCACCCTTGGCGCGCTGCAACGCGAAAACCCCGCCCGCTACCGCGAAGCGGCGCAGCCCCGGGCGGGGCAAAGACGATTATGATAACCTACAAACCTTTGTCGATTCAGCAGGTTTTGTTACGCCATGTCGCTCTCCAATGACCAGGTCGGGCACATCGCCCGCCTCGCGCGAATCGCCGTCTCCGCGTCCGAACTCGAGGCCACGCGCGACAAGCTCAACGGCATCTTCGGCCTCATCGAGCAGATGCAGGCGGTCGACACCAGCGGCGTCGAGCCGATGAGCCATCCGCAGGAGCTCGCCACCCGCCTGCGCCCCGACCTCGTCACCGAGGCCGACCGCCGCGAGGCCTTCCAGAAAGTCGCGCCGCAGACCGAAGCCGGCCTCTACCTGGTGCCGAAAGTCATCGAATGATCCGCTCCGCGGCCTCCCTCCGCGTCGCTGCCCCAGACCGCATCGACCGCACGCGTGCCGCGGCGTCAACCTGCCTGACCGAAAAATGATCAACGCCTCCCTTCCGGAACTGCGCCGCGCACTCGACGCCCGCCAGATCTCCGCCGTCGAGCTCGCCGGCCTGTTCCTCGACCGCATCGACGCGCTGAACCCCGCGCTCAACGCCTTCATCACCGTCGACCGCGAGGGCGCGCTCGCCGCCGCGCACACCGCCGACCAACGCATCGCCGCCGGCAGCGCCGGGCCGCTCACCGGCATCCCGCTCGCGCACAAGGACGTGTTCTGCACCGAAGGCGTGCTGACCACCTGCGGCTCGAAGATGCTGGCCAACTTCGTCAGCCCCTACGATGCCCACGTGGTGAGCCTGCTCAAGGCCGCCGGCGCGGTGAGCCTGGGCAAGGCCAACATGGACGAGTTCGCGATGGGCTCGTCGAACGAGAGCTCGTACTACGGCGCGGTGAAGAACCCGTGGAACCCGGAGCGCATCCCCGGCGGCTCGTCCGGCGGCTCGGCCGCCGCGGTGGCAGCGCGCCTGGCGCCGATCGCCACCGGCACCGACACCGGCGGCTCGGTGCGCCAGCCGGCGTCCTATTGCGGCATTACCGGCATCAAGCCCACCTACGGCCTGGTCAGCCGCTACGGCATGATCGCCTACGCCTCCTCGCTCGACCAGGGCGGTGCCTTCGGCGCCAGCGCCGAGGACTGCGCGCTGCTGCTGTCGGCGATGACCGGCTTCGACGAGCGCGACTCCACCAGCCTGGAGCGCCCGACCGAGGACTACGCCGCCGCGCTCGCCGGCCCGGCCTCCACCCGCCCGCTCGAGGGCCTCACCATCGGCCTGCCGCGCGAGTTCTTCGCCGAGGGCATGGCCGACGACGTGCGCGCCACCATCGACGCCGCGATCGCGCAGTACCGCGCGCTCGGCGCCACCACGGTCGAGGTCTCGCTGCCCAACGCCAGGCTGGCGATCCCGGCCTACTACGTAATCGCGCCAGCCGAGTGCTCGAGCAACCTGTCCCGCTTCGACGGCGTGCGCTACGGCCACCGCGCCGCCGACTACGGCGACCTCGCCGACATGTACGCGAAGAGCCGCGCCGAGGGCTTCGGCGCCGAGGTCAAGCGCCGCATCCTGGTCGGCACCTA
>Ga0116152_10000942_pt1 | contig 23992 bp, 22 predicted proteins | sample AD_UKC119_MetaG_FD_89894 | JGI IMG/M metagenome (GOLD analysis project Ga0116152, IMG submission 89894) | Active sludge microbial communities of municipal wastewater-treating anaerobic digesters from Hong Kong - AD_UKC119_MetaG | ecosystem: Engineered > Bioreactor > Anaerobic > Digestate...
CGCTTTGATAAATTTCATCAGACCTTCGATGGTGATTTCATTATCATCGATATAAGCAACAATACCATCAACAACCTCTTTCAGGTTGTGCGGAGCCATGTTGGTAGCCATACCAACGGCAATACCACTGGCACCATTGAGCAAAAGGTTCGGAACTTTGGCCGGTAATACTGTAGGTTCTTCGAGCGAATCGTCAAAGTTGAGCTGCATATCAACCGTTTCCTTCTCAATATCGGCGAGCATTTCTTCGGCAATTTTTCTCAAACGGGCTTCGGTATAACGCATGGCAGCCGCGCTGTCACCATCGATAGAACCGAAGTTTCCCTGTCCTTCAACCAAGGGATAACGAAGAGACCATTCCTGCGCCATACGCACCATGGTGTCGTAAACAGATGTATCGCCGTGCGGATGATACTTACCAAGCACTTCCCCGACAATACGAGCAGATTTCTTTGTAGGGCGATTCGAAAAAACGCCTAACTCATGCATTCCAAATAATACGCGGCGGTGAACCGGTTTCATTCCGTCTCTGACATCAGGCAAAGCCCTGGAAACAATTACCGACATTGAATAGTCAATGTAGGCCGATTTCATCTGGTCTTCGATATTAACCTGTACAATTCTTTCTCCGGAGTTCTCAAATTCGCTCATGTAAAATTCTCTTTATCAACTATTTTGACAATATCGTCACACTTTTTTAATAGCACGCGAAATTACAAAAAAATACTGAAAGGATGAAAATAGTTTTCCACAATAACTGACAAAAAGCTCATTCGTGAGTCAATTGTTTGATTTATAAAAAGTTCACTTCAAATGCAATTAATAACACTCCACTGTTTAAAAAAACGGATAAATATCATTTTCCGGCTCAAAGAATACTGGTATCTTTGAACCATTAATCGTAATTTTGTGATCAATTTCAGAACTCAGATATGGAAGCTAAATTTTCACAACGTGTAATGGATGTGCTGGGATTCAGCAAAGAGGAAGCATTGCGTCTCAACAGTCCCTATGTAGGTGTAGAACACTTATTTTTGGGCATGCTGCGCGAAGGGGATGGCATGGCTATTCACCTGCTGCGAAATGCCGGAGTAAACCTCGGTGAAATAAGAAAATCCATTGAAAAGGCAGCCAATCAAACCGACGGTCCTGCCATTATGCCCGAAACCGACATTCCACTTGTAAGACAGGTTGAGCAGATTCTGAAACTGACCTATCTGGTTGCTAAAGATCTGAAAAGCGAACTGATTGAAACAGAACATTTGCTGCTCGCCATTCTGAAAGAAAACAAAAACTATGTTTCAACCCTGCTTGGCAGAACCGGTGCCACCTACGATCTGATGCTCAGTGAGCTTCGCAATATTACAGGCAACGACACCCATTATTCTGAAAGGATTAAAGACGAACTGCCGTCGGACGATGACGACGCTGATGAGCGCAGCAGTTTTGGAAGCTCTTCTAAAAAAACGGGGGCTGAATCCAAATCAAAAACGCCCGTACTGGATAATTTCGGACGCGACCTGACCAAAGCGGCCGAAGAAGGTCGTCTGGACCCGATTGTAGGTCGTGACAAGGAATTGGAACGTATTGCTCAGATTCTGAGCCGACGTAAGAAAAACAATCCTGTATTGATTGGCGAACCAGGTGTTGGCAAATCAGCCATAGCCGAAGGACTTGCCCTGCGGATTGCAGCACGCAAAGTTCCCCGCACACTCCACAACAAACGTGTTGTCATGCTCGATATAGCATCGCTGGTAGCCGGAACAAAATACCGCGGACAATTCGAGGAGCGTATGAAAGCATTGCTAAATGAGCTTGAAAAAAACCGGGATGTTATTCTTTTTATTGATGAAATTCACACCATTGTCGGAGCAGGCGGAGCCAGTGGCTCACTCGATGCTTCCAACATGTTCAAACCAGCTTTGGCACGTGGTGAAATTCAGTGCATTGGTGCAACCACCCTCGATGAATATCGCAATTATATTGAAAAAGATGGGGCACTGGAACGTCGTTTTCAAAAGATTCTTGTTGATGCAACTTCGATTGAAGAAACGAAAATTATTCTGCAAAATATTAAGGAAAGATACGAAGATCATCATCTGGTGCGCTATACCGATGATGCTATTGAGGCCTGTGTTCATCTGACTGAGCGTTATATCAGCGACCGCGCACTACCCGATAAATCGATTGATGCATTGGATGAAGCCGGATCGCGAGTACATCTGAAGCACCTCAATGTACCGCAGGAAATTCTTGATCTTGAAAAACAGATTGATGAAGCAAGGAACAATAAAACTGCAGCAATAAAAATGCAGAAATACGAGGAAGCTGCAAAACACCGAGATCAGGAGAAAAATCTTCTCGATCAGCTTGAAAAAGCACGTTTGAGATGGGATGAAGAAGCTGACAAACACCGCGAAGTTGTAACTGATGAAGATGTTGCCGAAGTTGTTGCCATGATGACCGGTGTGCCGGTTACACGTGTTGCTCAGAATGAAAGCGACCGATTGCTCAAGATCGAAAATGAATTGGGTGACAAAGTCATCGGACAAAATGAGGCCATTAAGAAAATTGCCAAAAGCATCCGACGTAACCGTGTCGGACTCAAAGATCCGAACCGTCCGATCGGGAGCTTTATTTTTCTCGGACCGACCGGTGTTGGAAAAACATACCTGGCAAAAGTTCTTTCAAAATATCTTTTCGATACCGATGATGCATTAATCCGTATCGACATGAGCGAATACATGGAAAAATTCGCGGTATCACGTCTAATCGGGGCACCGCCGGGTTACGTGGGCTATGAAGAAGGAGGACAGCTTACTGAAAAAGTGCGCCGCAAGCCATTCAGCGTGGTATTGCTCGATGAAATTGAAAAAGCACATCCCGATGTATTTCATTTATTGCTGCAGGTTCTCGACGATGGACAGTTGACCGATAGTCTTGGACGCAAAGTCGATTTCAAAAACACCATCATTATCATGACCTCAAATATCGGGACGCGTCAATTGAAAGAATTCGGGTCAGGAGTCGGATTTGCAACCAGCTCAAAAGAGTCTTCCAAAGCCGGCTACGCAAAAAGTGTTCTTGAAAATGCATTAAAAAAAGCTTTTGCACCTGAGTTTCTAAACAGGATTGATGACGTGGTGATTTTCAATAATCTGGAAAGAAATGAAATTCATAAAATCATCGATATCGAGCTTTCAGGCGTTTTGAAACGTTTGCAGGAAAAAGGTATCTTGCTCAAGCTGACTGATGAAGCCCGTGACTTTATTGTAGAAAAAGGATGGGATCCCAATTACGGAGCCCGTCCGTTGAAACGTGCCATTCAAAAATACATTGAAGACCCGCTGGCCGAAGAGCTCATCAAACATAATTTTGAAGCACCTACGGATATTATTATGGATTACTTCAATGAAAATGATGAGCTTACAATTACATCTTCTTCAGCAACGAAAAACAAGAAAAATGAGGCCGATCAAAAAAATCTGACTGAATAAGAGCAATCAGGAACAGTAATAAAGAGGCAACTGTTTCAAAATGACTGTTGTTTGAAAAAAACCATTAATTTTGCACCCCGAACATTGAAATATTGAATTTAAGAATATGGCCAAGCAAACCACACCTTCAGGTGACGAAAGACTCGAAAACATCGGATCAACCCTTTCAAAGGCAGAACAGTTCATTGAAAAGAACAAGAATATCATCACATATGTGATTGCAGGTATTGCACTTGTTGTTTTGGGAATCTGGGGATACAATAATTTCATTCATGGTCCGAAAGTGACCAAAGCTGAAAATGAAATATACATGGCTCAGATGTATTATGAAATGGATTCACTGAATCTGGCTCTGAACGGCGACGGTAATCACGCCGGATTTCTCGAGATTATTGATAATTTCGGCGGAACACCTTCCGGAAATCTTGCACATTATTATGTCGGAATGATTTATCTCAAGCAAGGTTTGTTTGAAGATGCTATTGAGGAGCTCGAAAAATTCGATGGCGACGATGATATCATCGGGCCAATGGCCACCGGCTGCATCGGAGATGCCTACATGGAACTCGGTAATCAGGAAGAAGCTCTGGAATACTATCTGGACGCATCGGAGCAATCTGAAAACTCATTCACCTCACCCATGTATTTAATGCGTGCAGCATGGGTATATGAAGCCATGGGCGACTGGGACAATGCCCTTGAACTTTACACCAAAATCAGAAACGACTATCGAAAATCATTCGAAGGCAGCGAAATCAATAAATATATTGCCCGAGCTACGGCAATGAAGAACTCTGCTCAATAATAAAATGGCGGTTAAGAAAAAAAATCTGTCCGATGTCAGTACAACTCTGCCATCGGCAAAAAAAATGAGATTTGCCATCGTTGTTTCGGACTGGAACAGCGAAGTGACAAATGCCTTGCTGAGCGGAGCCAACGGACTTTTGCTACAGTGCGGAGCTGAAGAAAGCAATATACAAACCATTCATGTTCCGGGCAGTTTCGAACTCTGCGTTGCCGCTGAGTGGATGGCCCGAAAAAACTGCTTCGATGCAATTATTTGCCTCGGCTGTGTTATACAAGGGGAAACCAGACATTTTGATTTCATCAGTCAGGCCGTGGCCAGTGGAATTGCTCAGGTGGGAATCAATCATGCCATTCCTGTAATATTTGGCGTTCTTACTACAAACAATATGGAACAGGCATTGGCACGCGCAGGTGGAAAACATGGTAACAAAGGCGTAGAAGCCGCTGCAACAGCCATTTTGATGGTTTCGCAAAAAAAACTTCTCCGTTAAAACAAATTTTTTATGCTGAAAATTGTGTACATGGGAACACCCGATTTCGCGGTTGGCCCGCTGGAAGCTATTTTTAATGCTGGGCACGAAATTGCAGCTGTTGTTACTGCGCCAGATAAACCTGCAGGTCGCGGCAGAAAACTCACTGCTTCGGAAGTAAAGAAATTTGCCGATGCACATGATTTACCGCTGCTGCAACCTGTTAATCTGAAAGATTCTGCATTCCTTAATATAATAAAGGAAATAAATCCCGACCTTATTGTGGTAATCGCATTCCGTATGTTGCCGGAAGCCGTATGGCGCATTCCATCAAAAGGCACCATCAATCTGCATGCATCATTACTGCCGCAATACAGAGGAGCTGCTCCGATTAACTGGGCACTGATCAACGGAGAAACACAAACAGGACTTACAACATTTTTCATCAACGAAACCATAGATACCGGCGATATAATCATGCAAGAGGCCGTTGAAATTTCAGAAAATGATAATTTCGGCACCCTGCATGATCGTTTGAAAGAGATGGGTAAATCAATTATTCTCAAAACACTGGATACAGTTGAATCCGGCACTGCAAAAGCGATAGCACAAAACAATATTCAAAAAGACAGCAAACCGGCACCCAAATTAAACAAGGAAAATACGCGCATTGACTGGCATCAGGCGACAAAGGATATATTTAATAAAATACGAGGTTTATCTCCATTTCCAGGCGCCTGGACGATGCTGATGAGTGAAAATGGCACAGAGCAACTTCTCAAGATTTCAGATGCCGGTTCCGGCATGACTGAAACCAGCTCACAGAGCCCTGGAACAATCATTTCAGATGGTAAAACATACATTCATGTTGTTTGTGGGCAAGGAATGCTGCAAGTGAATAAACTCCAACTATCCGGGCGCAGTATGATGACAACTGCCGAATTTCTAAGAGGTTACGCAGGTTTATTAAACGGCGCCATTTTAAAATAATCGTATAAACGTGTTGTTTGTCTATAAAATCCCTTGAATTTATCGAGGAGTTATTAACCAAATAGCCATTTTATCAACAAAAATGCGGTTTTTGAAAAAAAAGTCTTGACAAATCGTTTTTACGCCTTATATTTGCGTGTTCAAAACTTTATTATTAACCAAAACCCAAAGAAAAATGAACAAAGCAGAATTAATTGACGCAATTGCAGCTGCAAGCAAAATGACCAAAGCTGATTCAAAAAAAGCTCTCGATGCTTTCATGACAGTTACAGGAAAAGCTCTGAAAAAAGGTGACAGAATTTCACTCGTAGGATTCGGTTCATTCTCAGTTGCCAAAAGAAGCGCTCGTGAAGGCGTTAACCCACGCACTGGAAAGAAAATCAAAATCGCTGCCAAGAAAGTCGTTAAATTCAAAGCAGGTGCAGCTTTAGCTACCAGCGTTAAGTAATTAGTTCGCTAATTCGAAGAAAAGGCCGTTCCTCAAGGATCGGTCTTTTTTTTATTCACGATATGCAAAACAATCTGATGCAACCTGACCACATGGTCGGATTGACCAGGAAAAATTCATCATATAAGCTAAAAACGCGATTAAAGGATATGGAAATCCAAACATGAAACACTGATAAATTACTTTACGATTTTTTCTATTCAAGGCAAGACATCAAAAACAACAAGAATCAATTCAAGAAAAAAACTCCATATAACCATCTTCAAATCAGAGAGTTTTAAAATCCGTCATTAAAGAGAATAATATTAAAATCCGCACTGAATGCGCGTTTCAAGCAACCATCGAATAAAAAATATATCGATTGAATATGGATTTCTCTATAAGATAAACAGAGCAACATTATGCGATATATTAAAAACATAGAGATAGCTGATAGAGGTAATAAAGACATATGCAGTTTTATACATTTGTGATTTCATCACATTTCTCAAACATTTAACATTGGCTAATTGAATAATAGTGCTATATTTGCATTGTTAATCATTTAAAACCCAATTAAAATGAACAAAGCAGAATTAGTTGATGCTATTGCAGCAGAAGCAAAATTAACGAAAGTTGATTCAAAGAAAGCCATCGAAGCTTTTATAAAAGTTGTCAAGGGCTCTCTGAAAAAGAAAAACAACGTTGTACTCGTTGGTTTCGGAACATTCAAAGTGAAGAAAATGGCTGCCCGCAACGGTAAAAACCCGCGCACCGGCAAAACCATCAAAATCGCTGCAAAAAATGTTGTACGCTTCAAAGCCGGTACAGAACTGGCCAAAAAAGTAAAATAATTTACGCAAAGCATCAGAGAAAGGTCGTCTGCAACACAGGCGGCCTTTTTTGTATTTTTGCGCATGCGTAATCAACGACTTCTGCTACTTTCAATCATCATCAGCAGCGTGCTGAGTCCTTTTCTTTCGGCAGCCATGAATGTGGCGCTGCCTCAATTAAGCCGCGATCTGGGAATGAATGCTGCCGAACTCAGCTGGGTCAATATGTCATTCCTTCTTGCATCTGCAGCATTCTGCATCCCGCTGGGAAAAATGGCTGACCGCATCGGGCGACGAAAAATGTTTATTGCAGGAAATTATCTGGTCATGTTGACTTCTGTAGCATGTATTTTTGCACAGGAAACTTTTTTCTTTCTGGCTCTCAGATTCATTCAGGGAATTGGTTCATCTATGCTTTTTGTAACCGGTACCGCCATTATTACTTCTGCTTTTCCAAAAGAAAAACGTGGAAAATTTCTTGGTTATAATGTAACCGCTGTCTATATCGGATTATCTGCAGCCCCCGTTCTGGGCGGATTTCTGATTGAATTTATCAACTGGCAATCACTGTTTTATGTCAGCATTGTCAACTCAGCTCTTGTTATTGGATTGCTGATGTTTTATTCAGGCGAAGACTGGAAAACGGGTCGCAATACACCCTTCGATTGGATCGGATCAATCATTTATGTTGTTTTCATGAGCATGTTAATGTATGGTTTTGCCAACATCATACAACCAGAAGCACAACTTTTAACTGCTGTTGGGGCTGCCGGCATTATTGCATTTATCATTTATGAATATCGCATACTTCATCCGGTTTTCGATGTGAAATTTTTCGTATCAAGCAGACGCTATGCATTCAGCAACATGGCTGCACTTATCAATTATGCAGCTACTTTTGCCGTTGGTTTTCTGCTGAGTCTATATTTTCAGTACACGCGCGGCCTCAGTCCTGCCGCAACCGGAGCCATTCTTATGATTCAACCGGTTGTGATGGCCATTTCCGCAACCATCAGCGGGCGCATGAGCGACAAGTACGATTCGCGTATTCTTGCATCATTGGGCATGTTACTGTCAGCCATCGGCGTTGGAATGCTTGTGTTTGCAACTGCTGAAACTCCGCATGAATTCTTCTATGCAGCGCTTGCCATTCTTGGGCTTGGCTTTGGTTTTTTCTCAACACCCAATACACATTCCGTCATGAATTCAGTTGAACCGCCGCAATTCGGAACAGCATCGGCAACACTAAGCACCATGCGCATTTCGGGACAAATGATCAGTATGGGAATGGCTGCACTTTTCATCAGCTGGCTCATCGGTGCTCACAGAGTGAATGCTGCAAACGCGCTCCGGCTGGTCGATGTGATGCAATACGTGTTTGGAATTTTCTTTTTTTTACTGCTGCTCGGAACCTGGTTTTCGTGGGCCAGAGGGAAGCATACGGCCATATGATTTAAGATATCCGATTGTTGATTTGAGATTTTTGATCTGATTTGCGAATTTGGATTAATACGATTTTATGGCTTAGCAATTACACTGAAGACAATCTGATTTGAACCAGTATGGTTGCGGTTTTTTGACGTTTCTTATCTTTGTTTTCAAATTATAGTCATGAAGAAATCTATCGTGTTTTATCTTTTAATCGCAGGATTGCTGATTTCAATAATTGTATTTCTATTGTGTATTCTGCATAAAAAAACGAATCAAATAGAATTGTTGGAGTTGAAAATTGAGGCTGACTCAATAAAATATAGCCGACAAATTTCAGAAAATAATAATGCATTTAATTTTAAACAAATTGCAGTAAATGCATTTTCTGAAAACCCAACTGTAGTAGTTGGAGATTCACTTCACGCTCAAGTTAATATTTCAGCCTTTGATATGATTAAAAATGGGAATCACATGGGAATACCATATTTGGTTGTAGGAAATGCACTTGATACTATTAATCTAAAAATGATTGGAAAATGTGACACTATTTTTCAAAACAGCTGGGAAGCAAAACTATCACTTAAAACAGGCAAAATTGGTCCAGACACAACTGTAGGATTATACAGCATTCCTGATACTATAAGCAATAAGACTTTGCATTTCCCTTTCCGGTTGAAATTTAATGTGATTGATAAGTAATCGCCTTTGTCCATGATTTTTCTCAACGTTAAGATTTGTGTCGCGAAGAACCGTATGCCGCATGCTTCATGCCGCAAGCCTTCTTCAAAGCTCCCTCTCAGAGCACCGACGCTTCGGTCGGCACCTACTGCTGACGGCTGTCTATTGAAAGCAATTTCGTAACGATTCCCGCTTTCATCGTGATAAATTCCACGCGTAACGACTGTAACGTTTGTAACGTGTCACGACTGTAACGCAAACTACGAAAGTCTTTTCTTATATTCTTCGTAGCCTACTGAGCGCAGCAAGGTGAATTTCCCGTCACAGTCAATCTTTCCAATATGCGGATGACGAACGCCGTTGAATAGTGTAGTCTTGACCATCGTGTAATGAATCATGTCTTCAAACTCAATCCTGTCGCCGGGTTTCAGCTCGTTTGGAAAACTGTAGTCACCATAAAAATCACCGGCAAGACAGGTGGAGCCACCCATTCGGTAATTAAAAGAAAATTCATTTGGCTCCCCTGCCCCTACAATAATAGGTTTGTAGGGCATTTCGAGCGTATCGGGCATGTGCGCGCTGAATGAAACATCGAGGATGGCGGTTTTGATTCCGCCGCTTTCAACTATATCGAGCACCGTAGCAAGCAGGAATCCCGTGCGCCAGCCAACAGCTTCGCCAGGTTCAAGAATAATTTTCAGATTCGGATAGCGCGATTTAAAATCTTTCAACAATGCAATCAAATGTTCCGGTTTGTAATCGGCACGGGTGATATGATGTCCACCACCCATATTGAACCACTGCGCCTGTTTCAACAGATGTCCGAATTTTTCTTCCACCACTTTTAAAACACGCTCCAACACATACGAATCCTGCTCACACATCACATGAAAGTGCAAACCCGAAATACCTTCGGGCAATGTTGCAGGCAGCTGCTCAAGCGGAATTCCAAGACGTGAGCCCGGAACCGCCGGATTGTAAATATCGGTTTCGATTTCCGAATAGCCCGGATTGATGCGCAATCCTGCATGTATTTCGGGATGTTGCAGCATTTTATCTTTATACTTATTCCACTGATAAAGCGAGTTGAAAGTGATGGTCTGACTCAGTTGCAGCAGTTGTTCAAAATCATTTTCCTCGTATGCCGGAGCATAGGTATGCGCCTTTACACCCATTTCTTCAAAAATAAGACGGGCTTCATTCACCGAGCTGGCACAAGCGCCACTAAGATATTGCTTCATGAGTGGAAAGTAATGCCAGAACGACATTCCTTTAAGCGCAACCAGAATATCAACGCCGGCCTCTTCTCTTACTTTCTGCATCAACTGCAGGTTTGCAAGCAGTTTTTTTTCTTCGATTACGAAGCATGGGCTTGGAATTGAATTATGCATTTTACTTTCAAGTTTGTAAAGTTTATAAAGTGAAAAGTTTATAAAGGCACATAAAGCAATTTTTACACTTTATTTGTTGTATTCAGGGATTTGATAAATCCAGAAAGCAATCTGGATGTTTCGAGGCATAATTCCATTAGTAACAGAAATCTTTCTTTCGATATATATAGTAAGTCGAATGCTACATACAACATTGAACGCACTTCGCCGCAGGAACCTTTTGAATAAAACAGAAATTGCCTTAGTTCATTGTTTGACTTTCGTTCAAATCCTTCCGCAATATTGTTCATAATAGAAAGCGATGCACTACATATTTGGTCGCGAAAATTCGAATCTCGTGAACTTCCAAAATTGCAGTTGACCAGTTTAGTCAATTCTCTTGCACGCTGCCATGCAATAATGTCTTCAAATTTTTCAATGTTCATTTAAAAATAATTAAAACGACTTCATGAGTTAAAACATTTCAGAACAATATTCACAAATGGAGTCTTCCTGGTTATCAACTTAATACGTTGCCTTTCCACTTTATGAACTTTAAGAACTTTATAAACTGCTATTTCTCGACCGGAAGCGGTTTATCAATCTCTTCCTGCCAAGGCAGACCATATTTGTTCAAGTCAGCCATAAACGGATCCGGATCAAATTCTTCGACATTGAAAACACCGGCACCCGACCATTTTCCTTCAAGGAACATTTTAGCACCAATCATAGCCGGTACGCCGGTTGTGTAGCTTACGCCCTGTGCGCCGGTTTCTTTGTATGCCTGTTCATGACTGCAGTTATTCCATACGTAATAAGTGCGTTCTTTTCCATCTTTGATTCCGCGAATCTGGCATCCAATGCTGGTTTCACCTTTGTAGTTCTCACCAAGACTTCCAGGATCGGGCAGCAATGCTTTCAGGAACTGCAGCGGAACAATATCTACTCCCTGGTATTTGATGGGCTTGATGGAGGTCAGACCAACTTCCTGCAACACCTCAAGCGCAGTGATATAGCGCTGTCCGAAGGTCATCCAGAAACGTGCACGTTTGAAATGCGGATAGTTTTTCACCAACGATTCAAGCTCTTCGTGATGCATCACGTATGATTCGCGCGGTCCAATATTCGGATATTCAATGGGTTTATGAATTTCGAGCGGTTTGGTCTCAATCCATTTCCCATTTTCCCAATAAAGGCCATCCTGTGTTATTTCGCGGATGTTGATTTCGGGATTGAAATTCGTTGCAAAATATTTTCCGTGATCACCGGCATTGCAGTCAACGATGTCGAGATAATGCATTTCATCGAAATAATGCTTTTTTGCAAATGCCGTGTAGATGCTGGTTACACCGGGGTCGAATCCACAACCGAGAATGGCTGTGAGACCGGCTTCTTTAAAGCGATCCTGATAGGCCCACTGCCAACTGTATTCAAATTTAGCTTCGTCGATGGGTTCGTAATTGGCAGTATCGAGATAGTTGACGCCCGCATTCAGACAAGCATCCATAATATGCAAATCCTGATACGGAAGTGCTACATTAATGACCAGTTGAGGTTTATATTCTTTCAATAACTTTGTAAGTTCTTCAACATTATCGGCATCGACAGCAGCAGTCTGGATGCGGTTTCCGCCAATTTTTGCAGCAATGGCATCGCATTTTGATTTGGTGCGGCTGGCCAGCATAATTTCGCTGAACACTTCAGGCAACTGCGCACATTTATGTGCTACAACGGTTCCGACGCCACCTGCGCCGATGATAAGTACTCTTCCCATGATGAATTTGTTTTTTTACAAAAATAGCAGAAAAATCCGAATCCTGTTCAGAATAAACAATATATTAAATCGCCAGAATAAAGCAGAAATTATTTTCTCCCGTGTCGAAACAAAAAATCCTTTTCTTCCTTGGTTAATGAATCATAACCGCCTTTTGATATTTTATCAAGAATAGCATCCACTCTTTTGTTATCGGCAGCTTTGCGATTGCGGTATTCATCATCGGATTCAGGTCTGTTGTGATTATTCACCCGCGCTTTCATTTTAGGTTTGCGCTTAAACATTTTTTTCAATCGAGCATTCATCGAAAAACCACCTACAGAGCTCGATTTAAGCCATAATCCATAAATAACGCCAAACAAAGCACCCCCCAGATGAGCAATATGCCCGCCCGGGTTCGAAGCAGTGATGCTCAATACATCGATCAGCACAAATATCAGCGCGAGATATTTCAATTGAATCTGACCAAAAAGAAAAAGTCGTAACGACATATTGGGCGCATAGGCAGACACAGTAAACAAAACCGCCATCACCGCAGCACTGGCTCCGATAGCATAACTAATGGGAATGATATTTTCAAAGACAGGAAAAAAATTGTAAGCGGCAACAAATGCTACGGCTCCAGATAAACCACCAATGAAATATGAAATCCAGAGTTTCCGGTTATTCAAAACAGAAAGAAAGATAACCCCGCTAAAATACAGCATCAGCATATTAAGCAGAAAATGCCAGAACGAAGAATGCAGGAACATAGCTGTAAAAGCAGTCCAGGGGCGGGCTGCAAGCTGATTTATATCGGCAGGTAAAGCCAGATAATAAGCCAATGCGGACAAAGCATCGGGATATACATTTTTCAGTTTGAACAAAAAATCATTCAAGCCATTCAGCAAAACAAGAATAAAAACAATGGTATTGAACAGAATCAGACGAGAAACGGCCTGTTTGGAAAACATGAAACTGAAAAAGCGATTGAGAAAACCTCCCTGCTGCGGATGATGATAAAACATGGCTACCTTCTGAATTTATGTTTATTGCGCCAGTACATGATCAGCAGAAAACCGAACAACATACCACCGAGATGTGCAAAATGAGCCACACCACTCTGAGCGCCTGAAATACCAAAAAAGAATTCAATAGCTCCATAAATGATTACAAAATACTTGGCCTTGATTGGAAACAAAAAATAAATATATATACGCTGATTCGGGAACATCATTCCAAAGGCAAGTAAAATTCCAAAAACAGCTCCTGATGCGCCAACCATAGGAATGGCCATTCTACCTTCCATCATCAGACGTAGTTGTTCCATGCTTTGACCAATAAACAGAGTATCATCGGGCCTCATACTCCAATTGCGCAGTAGGTTATTGGCTGCATCGACATTTTCGCGGGAGGCAAAATGCTGCTGAACAATTTCCTTAAAATCAGTAATATTGGGATTGGATGCGTAAATTTCAAGAACGTTGTGCAGGTGGCTGAATTCAAACCAGTTGATGCCAAGCTGAACCAAAGCTGCACCAATACCCGTTACGAAATAAAAAGTGAGAAAACGTTTTGCGCCCCAGAAATTTTCGATCAGATATCCAAACATCCACAACGCAAACATATTAAAGAAAAGATGCGTAAAATCGGCATGCATGAACATATAAGAAATAAACTGCCACGGTCTGAAGTTTTCGGATTGAACCCAGCTAAGACCCAATATCTGATACAGGTCAATACCTTTATCACGCAAAATCCAGGTAGCAACGAAAAACAAAACATTTATAATCAGCAGATTTTTCACTGCCGGTGGCATCATCGAAAATCCGCCGGGGCGGTAATAATCATTCATTTATTCAAATCCTTTAGTGAAGCCATTTCGCAAGATCATCGGCGGAAACAATGGTGAAAATATTTTTCCCTTCCGGTGATATTTCAGGATTTGATGAAGCAAAAAGCTTTGAAATCATCAACTTCATCATTTCGCTGTTGAGAAATTGGCCATGACGCACTGACAACTTTCTTGCCATTGACAAAATGACAGCTTCACGCCGATCGGTGCGCAAAGCCCCTGCCGATTTATAATCTTCCAGAACACCCTCCAATAGTTGCTTTACAGAAATTCCATTCAATTCCACATCGTCCGGAACCGCACTGACACTGAACATGTCGCGGCCCAACTGCGAAATGACAAAACCGCAGTTATTGAGTTCATCACTGATAGCAGCCATCAATTCACTATCAGCAGCTCCAAAGGAAATATTTTCGGGAAACATAAGCAGGCGCGCATTTTTAGATTCATGATGACCGGAATTGACAAGTTGGTCGAAAACGATACGCAGACTGGCCTGATGCTGATCGACAAGCAATAATCCCGATTTCACATTGCTGATAATAAAGCGGCGTCCTGCCTGAATATAAGATTCTGTATTGAAAGTTTCGTTTTGAGGCACAAACTGATCTGGCAATGTGTCCTCTGGTAATGGATCCGGCGAAGGAATGGTGTCGTTTTCCCAATGCAGCCGGGAGCGTTCGGCACTTGTATAATCGATGGGTTGAACAGAATTGCGGAATGGATTGAACTCGGGATTGATTTTTATTTGGGGAATTTTCACTTCACGATCAGGATTAAGCGAAAAATCGATTCCCTGTTCTACTTCAAAATCGATGGAAGGCATGGCATTCCCAGTGCCAAGCGACCGGCGGATAGTGCTTGTAATCATGGTGGCTATCATTCGTTCATCCCTGAATTTGATTTCAGTCTTAGTCGGATGAATATTGATGTCAATTTCAGCAGGATCAACCTCAATAAAGATAAAATAGCCCGGAAATGCATCGGCCGGAATCAGCCCCTGATAAGCATTTTTGATGGCAGCATTGATATAATTGCTGCGGATAAACCGGTTGTTCACAAAAAGGAATTGTTCACCACGTGTTTTTTTACTGAATTCAGGACGAATAACAACACCACTGACACGGACATACTGCGTGTCCTGCGAAACAGACATAAGCCGCTGCTGATATTGTTTTCCAAAAAGTGAAACAATCCGTTGCTGCAGATTGGATGGCTCATGGGTTGAAAGAATGCGGCTACCTTCAAATATTCTGAACCGGATATGATGATTGGGAATGGCAACCCTGTGAATTTCATCCCAGATATGATGCATTTCTGCATTATTGCTTTTGAGAAACTGCCGTCGCGCAGGGATATTGAAAAACAGGTCTTTTACCTGAATATTGGTGCCTTTGGGTGCTGCACAGATTTCCTGGGAAATAAATTTTGAACCTTCAATTACAATACTGATACCGGCCTCGGAAACTTCGTCGCGGGTTTTCATTTCGACTCTGGCAACAGAGGCAATAGAAGCAAGCGCTTCGCCCCGAAATCCAAACGAATGAATAGCAAAAAGATCTTCGGCGCGGCATATCTTTGAAGTTGCATGCCGTTCAAAGGCCATACGGGCATCGGCAACACTCATTCCACGGCCATTATCAACAACCTGAATCAATGTTTTTCCGGAGTCCTTCACAAAAAGGTCTATTGACGAAGCCCCTGAATCAACTGCATTTTCGAGCAACTCCTTCACAACCGAAGCAGGACGTTGAACAACTTCACCAGCTGCAATCTGATTGGCAACTGATTCGGGCAAAAGCTTTATGATATCGGACATAGAAAAATCAGAAGAAAATAAAGTACAAAAGTAGCAGAATAATTGCTACATAAATCAACACACTCTGATTCCTTTTCTGTTTGCTTTTTGACGTATCTCTTCTGTAGCGGCGATAAGCCTCGTGTGTCATTTTACCGGGACCTTCGGTTGAAAATATTTTTTTTCCATCTTCTTCCGGTTTGAAAAATTGCGGTTTATAGGTAAACTGCCGCGGCTTCGGGGTATATACAAAACGTAGTTTCATGACATTTTCAGTTATCTTCACAAAGATACAAAAAATAACTTTTTTTACCAATATAATCAGCTAAAGGCATGGCGGAATCAGTTTACTTTATCCATTTACTTAACACTTCTTTGTTGACAACATGTATTAAATAGCTTTGAGCGGCCATGATTTTTGCGTAATTTTGTTACAGACAAAACTCTATCCATCATGAAATATCTAATTTTCGTATTCATTTTTATTGGTTTCATCAATACAAGTTCAGCTCAATTCAACAGCAGTTTTAAGCGCTTGTATGAAATGGCCGATGGTTATATTTATGCCGAAAACTATATTGACGCCCTTCCTTGTTTTCAAAAACTCGACAGCATGGCCCCCAACAATCCCAACATTCAGTTTTATCTTGGGATGTGTTATTTAAAATCATTTGACGAAAAGGACAAAGCGTCGAAATATCTGGAACTGGCATCGCAAAATATTTCAACGGACTACTACGGAAATTTCAATGAGAAGACAGCGCCGGTATTCACTTATTACTTTCTCGGCAAAGCATATTTTTACGAGCAGAAATTTGACCTGGCATTGGAAAATTTCGATAAATTCAGATACTACCTCACGCCCGAAGACGATGAGTTGATAAAAGATGTAAACCGACAGATCGCATTGACATATAATGCACGCAATCTGATTGCCAACCCGATTCAGGTAAGGATTGAAAACCTTGGTAAAATCATCAATTCTGAATATCCGGATTATGCGCCGGTAATGTCACCCGATCAGCATTTTTTTATATTCACTTCACGCCGTAAAGGTTCAACGGGCGGAAAAAAGGATCAGACAGGGAAATATTTTGAAGACATTTATATTGCCAAATGCGACGAAAACAACAAAACATTCAGCAACATGCAAATGTTGCCCGGCAATGTAAATACAAGCGGACACGAAGCAAGCATCAGCATGTCGTGGGATGGATCTACACTGTTTATCTACCGCGACGACAAAGGAGACGGGAATATTTACATGAGCAAAACAGAAGATGGACAATGGTCTGCTGCTGAAAAACTGGGTGGAGAAATCAATACAAAATACTACGAAAACCACGCCTGTCTGAGTCCTGATGGAGAAACACTCTACTTTGTTTCTTCGCGGCCAGGAGGTGTTGGCGGAAAAGACATCTGGATGTCGAAACGAATAGGACACAATAAATGGGGCAAAGCTGTCAACCTCGGCCCATCTGTAAATTCGGAGTATAACGAAGATTCCCCCATGATTTTATCGGATGGAAAGACCTTGTACTTCAGCTCCGAAGGGCATGAATGCATGGGCGGTTACGATATTTTTTATTCCATTCTTGAAAATGGCGAATGGAGTTTTCCAAGAAACATCGGTTACCCGCTCAACACAGTCAATGATGATGTTTTTTTTATACCGACCCTCGATGGGAAACAGGCATATTATGCATCGGAATTTGGAGAGTGTTATGGTGACCTGGATATTTACAGGGTTATGGTATTGGGACAAACAGAACAGATTGCCATTCTGAACGGATTGGTAAAAGATACCGTAATGAATGTTCCGCTTCAATCAAGAGTTACCGTATTTGATGCAGTAACCAATGAAATCTATTTGCAAACCGAATCGGACAAGGAAAGCGGGAATTTCAGTGCCACACTAAAAAGCGGGCATAAATACAAAGTGGTAATTACTACTGCTGGTGGTATGCAAATTCAGGATTTACTTGATATTCCGTATTCAGGAAATGATGAACTGGTTTTTTATAAACCCTATTATTTCGGACACACCGTAGCCATTGAACCTGACACCATTCTTGAACGCATCAATGTTGGACAGCGCATGGGCGACCGTTTTGTATTACGAAATGTTTACTTTGATTTTGATAAATCAACCTTGCGACCTGAGTCGAAAACAGAACTCGACCGGCTTGTAAGTCTCCTGATTGCATTACCCGATTTGAAAATTGAAATTTCGGGGCATACCGACAATTATGGCTCGCGGTCTTACAATAAAAACCTTTCAGAAAACCGCGCCATGGCTGTTGTTCAGTATCTTGTATCAGCTGGTATTGATGCACAGAGACTCACCTACATGGGATATGGATTTGATCAGCCCATTGCCACCAATGAAACCGATGCTGGACGTCAGTTGAACCGCCGCACAGAATTCCGCATTGCCGGCTCAGTCAGTGATGGTATGACGTTGGGGCATTATCTGACCGAAGCCAATCTGAATCTCACCAATAACATCAGTGCAAACAGATATAATGATGTATTGATTGACTACAACCCGCGCTGGTACATCATTGGCGGTAGTTTTATGTTCTTGAAAAACGCAGAAAAATTCCGCGATGAACTTCGCGCCGGCGGTTATCCATCTGCTGAAATTGTTGGTCAGAATTCAACCGGATCCTACCGGGTATCATATCAGAGCTTTTCGAGCAAAGACGATGCTTTGAAAACACTTGAAAAAATGAAGGAAGAAGCTTGCAATGAAGGATTGTGGATTCTGCAGAAATAATCATTGAACTCTGAACAGGGAACAAGGAAGGATTGATTTAAGAACCTGTCTGACTGCCAGGCAGGCAAGGATTTTTGATCTTTGATTTTTGAAGTGAGTGCCGAATTGAGCATTTCGTGCATTGTGCACCGCATGCCAATTACAGAGCGAATCTTCGATGGAGTTTATCCCGTTGTTCGTGCTTCGACACTGTTTATCCAGCTGCTGACACTTCGACGAAGTTTATCCTGCGGGACGCAGGGCTCAGTGTGACAGCAGGCAGGGCTCCGTGAGAATTCAGAACGAAAGCGTTGTGCTCCGCATGCCGCTAGCCGCATGCCGCATGCTATACCCTAAGCCCCGTCTCAGAGCTGAAAGCTGACAACTGATGACTGGAAGCTGCTTGTCCTTGACCTCGTTCTTGACCTGGCTGAAAGCCGATTACTACTCACTGCTCGCAGCTCACCGCTAAGAATTGACTTCTATTTATGACCAGACTCAAAAATGAATCACTTCGCCAAACAAACGCATAGCATACTGATCGGTTGTAAGCGACAAATATGTGAGAACAGAATCAATATAAGATTCCTTTGATGTCAGATCGAAAATAGCAAACGCGCTGTGGTTGCCGTTTTGCTTAGTGTATTTGCGAATCCATTCGCCAAAAGAATTCTGTAATTCCGGATATTGTTCACATTCCTTTTCAATATTATCGGCTGTATTTTCTCCATCATACAAATCGAGCATAAACTGAAAAAGGGTGGATATAATGAGTTCCACATACCTGTTGTAGCGCCGGATACGTGGATGATTATAAATGTACTGGTAATTGAAATCTTTAATGCTTCTCATCAAACCAAATGTATCTGAATCTAGCATCAGTCCATCGTTTAGCGAGCTGTTTTCGCACAGATCAATAATAAAATTATGCATCAGCGATGTCGTAAAAACGCTCTCGGTAACTGACGGATACTTCTGTCGAATCAGATCGTTAAGCTCTCTCACCTGCTCGTTCGTTAGTATATTCAATCGCTGGGCATCTTCGATGTCTCGGCCGAGATAAGCAATTTTATCGGCAATTTTCACAACACAACCTTCCCAGGTGTAAGGCGGATATTCATTAGGATAACGAATAGAATGCAGATCAATGGCTTCGGTTCTGGGTTTCAGCCCATTCTGATCAACTTCGCCACAATGAGATATAATACCGTCGCGCACAGCATATGTCAGATTCAGCGGCTGTTCTACACCCTGCAAATCGGGCAAACTCTCAATAAAATCAACCACGCGCAAACTGTTGCGTTCGTGCCAAAAAGAATGTTGCAAAAACTCCTTCGATAATTTTGAAATTACTTTTTCTCCTTCATGGCCAAACGGAGCATGACCCAGATCGTGCCCCAGCGCAATGGCCGTGCCGAGTTCTGCATTCAAACCCAACTCTTCGCAAATAGTGCGCGACACAGCTTCGACATGATGCACATGCTCGATGCGCGTACAAATATGGTCGTTCATGGTTGCATAAAACACCTGCGTTTTGTGTTTCAGACGCCTGAAAGCATTGCAATGCAGAATGCGGTTGTAGTCGCGCGAAAAATCGGTGCGGATGTCTTCACTCTTTTTATAAATTACCTGCTGCCGCGAAACGGATTGTTCGTATTTCGCGTGGCCCAGCTGTATGGCTTCTGATAAAAAACGTTTCATGAGTATGATACTTATAGCAAATGTACATTTTTTTGTCCACTGATTACACGGATTTCACTGTTTCACAACCCTCGGCAAATCTTTGGATTTTGAACGGATGAAATAGCTTCAGCCTGCGACTGAAGCCATTTCCACGGATAGATAATCATATTATTCCGGATCAAAAATATCAAAATCATACGGCTCCCAACCTAGCCATTTTTCACCTGATTCAATAATCTCATCATATGTTTTGATTCGTCCGTCACAATGCCTGAATTTCTCGTATCCGCCCCAGATATCATATTTCGCCTCAATCACATCATCGAATTTCATCCACACCTCCTGCTCAGTAATCTTCCCTTCCAGATCAGGCGTCAATTCTATGCGTACCGAAGTATCTCCCTCGACTTTAAACTCAAAAATATCCTGCTGGTAGCCTTTGACGGTCACCTGAATACGAAGCAATCCTTTGGTCAGACGTCCCGAACAAAGACTGAGAACGAATCCGCCATCAAAATCACTCCTTGTGGCATGAATTCCCTTAGAATTAATCAGCAATTCGACAATGGCCAGCGGCACTGAATCATGTGTCACTTTGTCGATTACTATTCCACGTAACACAATAGGATATCCAGGTGTGAAATCAGTTGTATCGACGTGTTGTGCCTGCGCAGTAAACGAAGTTGAAACAAGGATTGCAACAAGTAATGCGGATTTAAAAAATAGTCTCATAGTATGGAAAAACTAATCAGACGAAAAACATTTCACAGACAATTACTCCCACGCTTGTGTCACTGAAACAATCATGGACTACAAATATAATCCATTTAAGCCGCACAGAGTTGATTTTGTATGGCAAAAGCCGATCTCAATTACAGCATATCTTATAATAATCGGGCAATCCAACAATCCATAGTTCGCAGAGAATCGGAGAACATGGAATAGTTGGTATGAGGTCTCAGCATCCGACTCTTCCAGGTCCTTCATTGCATTGCGGACTCTTGAAGGTCGATGAGCTTGCGTTCTTGTAATATTTATTGCGTTGACCATGGCATGATTAATATCAATTTTTGTCTCCGGAATTTATGTCGGGCAGGACAGATTCTGTTGTAATTTTGAATTGTTCTAAATAACAAAAAATAAACGTCATGAAAAAGCTTGAAATATTACCAGAATTTCGTCTTGATTTTCCATACAATCTTCCCACACTGGATTACGAATATTCAGTACTGGAGCCACATATCGATGCACGCACGATGGAAATACATCACACAAAACACCATCAGGCCTATGTAGATAACCTCAACAAAGCGCTGGGCGACGATGCATTGATAAGCAAACCCTTGCTTCATTTATTTGACAAAGCCGATAAACTGGCGCCGGCTGTACGCAACAACGGAGGCGGACACTACAATCACTCACTCTTCTGGAAAATTTTAAAAATAAACAATGGTTCTAAACCAGAAGGCGATTTAATGAAACACATAACACAAAGTTTTGGTGGTTTTGAAGAATTCAGGGACGAATTTGGCAAAGCTGCAGCATCACGCTTTGGGAGCGGTTGGGCATGGTTATCAATTGATGAGGAAAATAATCTGTTTATAAGTTCAACTCCGAATCAGGACAATCCGCTGATGAATGTAGCCGAAAAACGAGGTTATCCTATTCTTGGACTTGATGTGTGGGAACACGCATATTATCTGCATTACCAAAACCGCCGTCCCGATTACATCAAAGCTTTCTGGGATATAGTGAACTGGTCCGAAGTTGAAAAAAGATATTTGTCCATCATTAAATAACTAAAGCATGAAAATATTTGTTGTCATTTTCGCATTGCTGCTGTTCTTCGGAACCACCGCACAAACTCATGTATTCAAGCCCCTGCCCTATGCCTACGATGCGCTGGAACCATACATAGATGCAAAAACTATGGAGATTCATTATACAAAACATCATCGGGGATACTACGATAAATTCATGGCAGCCATCAAAGGAAACCACCATCTCGAATCGCTTTCACTGCCTGAGATAATGGCACGCATGAATGAATTTCCGGCAGCGGTCCGCAACAACGGCGGCGGTTTCTGGAACCATGAATTTTTCTGGGAATCGATGACACCCGGTGGAAGTGCAATTCCTGAGGGAGCATTGAAGAACCGCATCAATGCACAATTTGGAAGCATGGAAAAATTTATTGAGGAATTCAAAAATGCAGGTTTATCAATATTTGGCAGTGGATGGGTGTGGCTGATTCAGGAAAAAGGAGCATTGAAAATTGTCACTACCCCCAATCAGGACAACCCATTGATGAATGTTCCGGCAGGCACTGTAAATCCGCTGCTGGCGCTCGATGTATGGGAGCATGCCTATTATCTGAAACACCAGAATAAAAGAGCTGCGTATATAGACGACTTCTTTAAAGTGATTGACTGGATAGCAGTGAGCAAGCGATTTAATGAGAAGTTGTGACGCAACATTCAGTTTTAATTTGAAAAGGAATCCGGTTCGCCGGATTTTTTTATTTTTACAAAAAAAACATGAACGAAGAAATTAACTGGGTGTTTTTGCGAAGCTTTGTCTGGCCGCATGAATACTACATGTTGCAGGCATTTCTGGAATCGAATAACATTCGTATAAACATGTGTGATGAGATGACCATCAACGTTGACCCGCTGTTATCAAATGCCATCGGCGGAATAAAGATGTATGTTGCCGAAGAAGATTTTGAAAAGGCCACGGGCTTAATGACAGAATTTGACAAAAACAGAGCTTCCTGAAGAAAAAATAAAATAAAAATGATTCAAATAAAAATCATACATTTGAATCATGATAGGGGGAATTCAAAAAGCTGCTCAGTTAATCCGTGAGTCGCAGAAGCCGGCCGTATTCACAGGTGCGGGCATATCGGCCGAAAGCGGAATACCGACTTTTCGCGGTGAAGGCGGAGTGTGGACAAAATACAATCCCGAAGTGCTTGAATTGAATTACTTCTACAGCCATCCGGCTGAGTCATGGAAAGTAATAAAAGATTTGTTCTACAGTTTTCTGCAGAACACAAAGCCCAATGCGGCACATTATGCACTGGCCGAAATTGAAAAAATAAAAAAGAAACTTCTGGTCATTACCCAGAATATCGACCATTTTCATCATATGGCCGGAAACACCGATGTGATTGAGTTTCATGGAACGACCGCGCAACTTCTGTGCGAAAAATGCCATGCAAAATATCCGGCCGATGAAAAAATGCTGGACAAAATTCCACCAGTCTGTCCTTCATGCAAAACCGTGCTGAAGCCCGATTTCGTCTTTTTTGGCGAAGGCATTCCGCCCGAGGCCTATGCCCGTTCATTTCAATCAGCTGCTTCGTGTGATTTGATGATTGTCGTCGGAACATCGGGTGAGGTGATGCCAGCCAACATGATACCACAGGAAGCCCGTCGCAACGGTGCAAAAATTATTGAAATCAATCCCGAAAAAAACGTGTTTGCATTTGGCCCGCGCGACGTATATTTAAAAGGCAAAGCAGGTGAAATTCTCACAAAAATAGTTGAAGAACTTAAAAACAATTAATATGAAAAAGCAGTATGCTGTTTTCGTGACAATGATTTTCAGTCTTGTATGTTTCAGCTCATTTGCACAGCA
>Ga0116152_10000944_pt1 | contig 23985 bp, 24 predicted proteins | sample AD_UKC119_MetaG_FD_89894 | JGI IMG/M metagenome (GOLD analysis project Ga0116152, IMG submission 89894) | Active sludge microbial communities of municipal wastewater-treating anaerobic digesters from Hong Kong - AD_UKC119_MetaG | ecosystem: Engineered > Bioreactor > Anaerobic > Digestate...
AACGGGCCGAACGGGCAATGGTCCTATAACGATGACAGCGACGGGCTGAACCCGGGGCTGGTGATCCCGGCCGCGCAGACCGGGCTCTATGACATCTGGGTCGGAACCTTTGGCGCGCAGACCTGCCCGGCGACGCTGATCGCCGACACGCTGGGCAACGCGCCACCGCCCCAGCCGCCGCAACCCCCGCAGCCACCCCAGCCGGCGCTGTGCCCCGATTATCACCTGCCCGGGCAGTTGCTGACCTATTCGGCCGCGCAGCTGGGCCTGCCACAGACCCAGGGCGTGATCGCGGGCGGCACCCTGGATCTGGCGGCTTGCGGCGTGGTGCCGGGGCACGGGCACATCATTCAGGCGCCCGATTTCTCGATGAACCTGACGGCCAACCCCCAGGGCGCGGGCTTGCGCGTCACGGTGAACGGGGCGTGCGACACGGTCCTGCTGATCAACGACGCGCTGGGGCAGTGGCACTACAACGACGATTCGAACGGGCTGAACCCGGCGATCGACCTGCCCCAGGCGGCGGTCGGCCAGTATGACATCTGGGTCGGAACCTTTGGCACCCAGACCTGCCAGGCCACGATGGCCGTGCAGGCGATCGGCGGCCAGCCGGTGCCGCCACCGGCGCCTGTGCCCCCCCCGCCGCCCCCGCCGCAACCCGTCACCTGCCCGGATCCGGCGGCCAGCGGTCAGGCGATCACCCTGACGGCGGCCGATCTGATGACGCAGCGCAGTTTCGGCGTGGTCGCGGGCGGCAATGTGGATCTTGCGCAATGCGCCGCGGTTCCCGGGCACGGGCATGTCATCCAGGCGCCGGACTTCTCGCTCAACGTGACGGGCGATCTGTCCGGCTATACACTGGAGCTGGGCCTCGACGGCAGTTGCGATCCGGTGATGCTGGTCTATTCCCCGCGCGGCGTCTGGAGCTTCAACGACGATGCCGCCGACCTGAACAGCCGCGTCATCCTCGAACAGCCGTCGGCGGGCGTCTATGATGTCTGGGCCGGGACCTTTGGGGCGCAGACCTGCCAGGCGACCCTGCTCGCGCAACTGCATCCGGTGGTGGCGGCCGACCCCGACGTGCTGCCGGACCCCGGCGGGTTGACAGGCTACCGCGACCGGGTGGGACAAACCTTCCGGTTTGGTGTCACCGGCGCCGAGACGGGCAGCCTGTGGGGCACAGGCACCTACACCGACGATTCGCGGCTGGCGCGGGCGGCGGTCCACGCGGGGCTGCTGCATGTCGGTCAGTCCGGGGTGGTGACGGTGCAGATCCTGCCCGGACAGGACAGCTATCAGGGCAGCGACCAGAACGGCGCGCATTCCGCCAGCTACGGGCGCTGGAACGGCAGCTACGCCTTTGTGGACGGCGCCGCACCGACGCCGGGCCTGGCGGCCGCCGGAACCTGGCAAATCAGCGCGAACGCCTTTCCCGGCGTGCTGACCCTGTCCTGGGACGGCACCGAATGGCAGGGCACGCTGGCCTTTGCCGCGCTGGGCGCGCCCGAGCCGTTGCAGGACATCAGCTACGACCCCGTCACCGGCATCGTGCAGTTCACGCGTGCGATTCCCGGCGCCGTGCAGATCTATCGCGGCACGCTGACAGACGGCCAGATCAACGGGATGTTCAACCAGGGGGGCGGCGATTTCGTCTATCCCTGGAGCGCCATGCCCTGACCACAGACCCTTTCAAAACAGGAGATTACCGATGCTGACCAAAACCTTGCGCCTGATCCCCATGGCCCTTGCGGCGCTGGGGACCTCGGGCGGGATCGCCGCGGCGCAATCCTGCCCGGACTGGAGCCTGACCGGCGCCCAGATCGCCTATTCCACCGCCGACCTGGCGATGCCGCGCAGCCATCCGGTCGTCGCCGGGGGCAATGTGGACCTTTCGCAATGCGGTCTTGACGGCTGGGGCTACGTCGTTACCCAACCCGATTTCGACCTCACCGTGACCGACAACAGCGGGCACAACGATCTCGAGATCCGGGTCAACGCCGCCTGCGACACCGTCCTTCTGGTGAACGACGCCAACGGCCAGTGGCATTTCAACGACGACACCAACGGGGTCAACCCGGCGGTGCGGCTGACCGATGCGCCGGCCGGGGCCTATGACGTGTGGGTGGGGACCTTTGGCACGCAGACCTGCCAGGCCGCGCTGGAGCTGCAAAGCTATGGTGCCGCCGCGATGGGCGGACAGGACGCGGGCAAGGAACCCGGCGGCCAGGCCGAGCAACCCCAGGTCCAGGCCATGCCCGACCCCGGCAACTTGGTGAACTACCGCAACCAGGTCGGCCAGACGCTGGCCTTCACGGTGACAGGCACGGCCTCGGGGTCGGTCTGGGGCAGCGGGGTTTACACCGACGATTCCTCGCTGGCGGCGGCGGCGGTCCATGCCGGCGTGCTGCGCGTGGGGGAAACCGGCACGGTGCAGGTGACGATCCTTCCCGGGCAGCAGAGCTATCAGGCCTCGGCTGCGAATGGGGTGCGCTCGTCGAACTATGGCTCGTGGACGGGCAGCTACAGCTTCGTCTATGCGCCCGCCCAGTCCGCGGCTCCGGCTCCGGCTCCGGCCCCCGCGCCAACCCCCGAGCCGTCGAAATAATCACGATACAGAAAGGGGGCCCCAAGGCCCCCTTTCCCATTCCGTTGCGCACATGCGCCGGTCGAAAGCGATCAGGCCGAGGCCAGGCGCGCCGCGACGTTTTCCCAGTTGACCAGCTTGTCCAGGAAGTTGGTCAGATACGCCGGGCGCTTGTTGCGGAAGTCAATGTAATAGGAATGTTCCCACACATCGCAGCCCAGCAGAGCGGTCTGGCCAAAGCACAGCGGGTTCACGCCGTTTTCGGTCTTGGTGACCTTGAGGCCGCCGTCGGTGTCCTTGACCAGCCAGCACCAGCCCGAGCCGAACTGACCCGCGCCGGCAGCGGCGAAATCGTCCTTGAATTTCTGCACCGAACCAAAGCTGTCCACGATCGCGGCTTCCAGCGCGCCGGGCATCAGCTTGGTCTCGCCCGGGCCCATCATCTCCCAGAACTGCATGTGGTTCCAGTGCTGCGAGGCGTTGTTGAAGATGCCGTTCTGCGCCACCGCGCCGGCCTTGTAGGTGCCCTTGACGATGTCTTCCAGCGACTTGCCGTCCTATTCGGTGCCGGCGATCAGCTTGTTGCCGTTGTCCACATAGGCCTTGTGGTGCAGGTCGTGGTGGTATTCCAGCGTTTCCTTGGACATGCCGAGCGCGGCCAGGGCATCGTGGGCATAGGGCAGATCGGGCAGGGTGAACGACATGGTGTCCTCTTTTCGTTGGGGTTCCCGTTGAGGGTAATAAGGGCCCGGACCGGGCAAAGGTCAACCCCGGGTCAGGCGCTTCACGCCTTTGGGTGGTCGTCGTAGTCGCCGCGCAAGATGCGCTGGCTGTCGCCCTCGGGATCCTCGTACTGGCCCCGCCTGAGCGTCCACCAGAACCCGAACAGCCCCCCCAGCCCCAGCAACAGAGACACGGGGATCAGCACAGCCAGAATGTCCATGACCTATCCTACCTCAGCCGCAAGGCGTTCAGCGCGACCGTAATCGACGAGGCCGACATTGCCAAGGCGGCGATCAGCGGCGAGGCCAGCCCCACCAGGGCGATCGGCACGGCGATGATGTTGTAGCCGAACGAGATCGCGAAATTCTCGCGGATGCGGCGCACGGCGCGGGTGGCGATGCGATGCGCCACGGGGATTGGCGCCAGCGATTGCCCCAGCAACACGATGTCCGACGCGACCCGCGCCGCGTCCAGCGCCGAGGCCGGCGAGATCGACACATCCGCCGTGGTCAGCGCCACCGTGTCGTTCAGCCCGTCGCCCACCATCAGAACCTTGTGCCCCTGCGCCTGCATGGCCGCGATGGCGTCGGATTTGTCCTGCGGCAGCGCCTCGGCCTGCCAGTCGTCGATGCCCAGCCGCAGGGCCAGATCGCGCACCGCGCCGGGCACGTCGCCCGAGATCAGCACCACCCGCCGGCCCTGCGCCTTCAGCGCGGTGACGGCCTCGGCCGCGCCGTCGCGCAAGCGGTCGGCAAAGGCGATGGCGCGCGGCGCGCGGTTGCCGATGGCCAGATAGGCGGCGGTCACCTCGAGCGGCTCTGCGCCCACCCAGTTCGCGCGCCCCAGACGCACGCGCATCCCGTTCCAGTGCGCCTGAACACCGTGGCCGGGAACCTCGGCCACATCCTCGAGCAGCACGGGGATCACGCCGCGCGCCCGCGCCGCCTGCGCCAGCGATTGCGCCAAAGGATGCGAGGACGCAGCCCCCAGCGCGGCGCCGATGGCCAGGTCCTGGTCGGGGATATCGTCCAGCGACACGGGTTCCGGCGTGCCCATGGTCAGGGTGCCGGTCTTGTCGAAGACGACGGTGTCCACCTCGGCCAGGCGTTCCAGCGCCGAGCCATCCTTGATGAGCAGCCCTTGCCGGAACAGCCGGCCCGAGGCCGCCGTGACCACCGCCGGCACCGCAAGCCCCAGCGCGCAGGGACAGGTGATGATGAGCGTCGCCGCGGCGATGTTCAGCGCGTGGCGCGCGTCGCCCCCGGTCAGCCACATCCACACAAGGAAGCCGCCAAAGGCCAGGATATGCACCGATGGCGAATAGAGCCGCGCCGCGCGTTCGGCCAGGGTGGTGTATTTGTTGCGGGCGTTTTCCGCCACCGCCACCAGATCGGCCATGCGGTGCAGCGAACTGTCCTTTCCGGCCGCCGTCACGCGCACCGTCAGGGGCCCCGTCAGGTTGACCGCGCCCGCCGTAACCACCAGGCCCGCGCCGGCAAAGACGGGCAGCGTCTCGCCGGTCAGCAGCGAACGGTCCAGTTCGGATTGCCCGGCGACGATCACGCCGTCCACGGGAATGCGGCCGCCGGGGCGCACCAGCACCAGATCGCCCGGCACCAGATCGGCGACCGAGACGGTCTCTTCGTCACTGCCCGTCAGGCGGATCGCGCGCGGCACTTCCAGCGCCGCCAGTTCCTGCGCGGCCGAGCGCGCGACGGCACGGGTGCGAAAGTCCAGATACCGCCCCGCCAGCAGGAAAAAGGTCAGCATCACCGCGGCGTCGAAATAGGCGTGCGCGCCGCCGTTCAACGTTTCGAAAAGCGACATGCCGGTCGCCAGCAGGATCGCCAGCGAAATCGGGAAATCCATGTCCAGGCGATGCGCCTTGACCCCGGCCCAGGCCTTGCGGAAAAAGGGCTGGCCGGAAAAGGCGACGGTCGGCACGGCGATGATCGCGGAAATCAGGTGGAACAGGTCGCGCGTCGCGTCGGTCGCGCCCGACCAGACCGCCACGGACAGCAGCATGATGTTCATCATGCTGAACCCGGCAACCCCCAGCCGCATCAGCAGGTCGCGCCCCTGCCGGTCGGTTTCGGTCATCGACAACTGACCCGAGTCGAGCTCGAAGGCCGGATAGCCCAGCGATTCCAGTTTCGCGATGACGGCGGCGGGCGTCACCTCGGCGTTGCCCTCGACCGAGACGCGGCGCAGGGTCAGGTTCAGGCGCGCGCTCTTCACGCCGGGCATCTTTTCCAGGTCGCTTTCGATGGTGGTGATGCAGACCGCGCAATGGGCGTCGGGCACCGACAGCATGATCCGCGCGCCGATCGCGTTCGCGGCCGCCTGCGCCCGGTCCAACGCCGAAGGCGTGGCGATGCAGGCCGGGCAGGCCGAAATCGGGGCGGGACCGTGCAGGGTGTCGGTCATGGTCGGATCATCCCTGCCGGTGGATCAGGCCCACGCGCAGGTCGTATTCGGTGCCATCCATCGCGTGGCCCGTCAGCCGCAGGTCCCAGTTGCCGTAATCGACATCGACGTCGGCGACATAGGTGCCGCCCTCGTAGCGGAATTGCGGCACGGTATCCTCGCGTTCGGTCGTCGGCCGGCCCAGGATGCCGCTCAACGAGGCGATCCGCGCGGGCGCGCCGGTCGGATCGGTGATGCGCACGGTCAGGTGCCCGCCGACCAGCTCGGCGTCCGTGGTCCAGCCCAGCGCCTGCTGCTCGCGCAGGCGCTGGTTGAAGCCCTGGCTGGCGACATAGGTGTTCTCGACCTCGAGCCCGGGGAAGGTTTCGATCGCGAACCAGGCCATGACCAGGTTCACCCCGATGATGACCGCGAAGGCCGAGACCGTGATGGCCAGCACCATCCGGCCGGTCAGCTCGCGACCCTGTGTCCGTTGCGCGCTCATTGGCCGCTCCCATTGAAGACCGTGTCACCATAGATGCGGGCGGTTTCGCCCGTGACCGAGACCCAGATGCGCACCGGCGTCGTCGCCTCGCGGGCGGGATCGGTGCCGGCCGAGGCCGTCAGATAGACGCGCTGGTTCAACTGCTCGTCCGGTCCGACCGTGACCATCTGGCCCTGCACGCCCTCCATCGTCAAGGTGATCGACGGATCGTTCGCGACGGTCAGGAAGAACTGCCGCGGTTCGGCAAACATGTTGCGCAGCCGGATGTCATAGGCGTTGCGAACCGAGCCATCGCCCAGCACGACATGCGTCGGGTTGCGGATCGGCGAGATCGACATGTCGATATCGGTGCGCAGGAACAGCGCCACCAGCAGGCCCAGCCCGATACCGGCCCACAGCGTCGTGTAGACGATGGTCCGCGGACGGAAGACGTGTTTCCAGATCGACTTGGGCGCCTCGCCGCCGCGCTCGCGGGTCTCGTCCGTCAGGGCCATGTAGCCGATCAGGTGGCGCGGTTTGCCGATCTTGTCCATGATGTCGTTGCACGCGTCGATGCACAGCCCGCAGGTGATGCAGGCCAGTTGCTGGCCGTCGCGGATGTCGATCCCCATCGGGCAGACGTTCACGCAAGCCATGCAGTCGATGCAATCGCCGTGGGCGTCCTCGGCCTCGCCCTTGCGCTGCTTGCCGCGCGGCTCGCCGCGCCATTCGCGGTAGCTGATGGTGATCGTGTCCTCGTCCATCATGGCGGCCTGGATGCGCGGCCAGGGGCAACCGTAGATGCAGACCTGTTCGCGGAAGAACCCGCCGAACAGGAAGGTCGTGCCGGTCAGCACCGCGATCGTGCCATAGGCGACCGGGTGGGCATTCAGCGTCACCAGATCGTGCAGCAGCGTGGGCGCGTCGGTGAAATAGAACACCCAGGCGCCCCCCGTGGCCATGCCGATCAGCAGCCACAGCAACCATTTGGTGCCGTATTTGCGGATTTTCTCGGCGCCCCAGGACTGACGATACAGCCGCAGGCGCGCATTGCGGTCGCCCTCGACCCAGCGTTCCACCAGGATGTAGAGGTCCGTCCAGACGGTTTGCGGGCAGGCATACCCGCACCACACGCGCCCCAGCGCCGAGGTGAACAGGAACAGCCCGATCCCGGCCATGATCAGCAGGCCCGCGACGAAATAGAATTCGTGCGGCCAGATCTCGACCATGAAGAAGAAGAAGCGGCGGTTCCCCAGATCCACCAGCACCGCCTGGTCGGGCATTGCCGGGCCGCGATCCCAGCGAATCCATGGGGTGATGTAGTAAAGGCCCAGCATGAGCCCCATCAGCCACCACTTGAGGGTGCGGAAGCTGCCCTTGACGCGGCGCGGAAAGACCGGCTCGCGGGCAGCATAGAGAATCTCGGGTTCATTGTGCGGGTCGGTGGAACTCACGGAATCGCTCCCTTCGGGGTGGCCTTGATGGTCAATCGCACGGCGCGCGACACGCATCCTTGACTTGCATCAAAAATCCGAATCGAGGAAACCGAATAAATGCGGCAAAGGCGCGCACCGGCGGGACGACCGGGCGCGCCTTGTCGATCTTGTGACTGCACCGGCCCCGGGAAACGCGCGAACAGGAACGGAGCCGGTGCAGCCCCTGACGCCCCGGTTGCCCGGGACGCCAGATTCTCAAACCTTACTGACCGCCGCCCAGCTGGTGCACATAGGCCGCCACAGCGCGGATCTGCGCTTCCGGCAGACGGTTGGCAAAGCCCGGCATGATGCCGAAATGGGCGTTCGTCACCGTCGCGCGGATATCGGCCTCGGTGCCACCGTAGAGCCAGATCGCGTTGTTCAGCGCGGGCGCGCCGACAAAGGTGTCGCCGGCGCCGTTGTCGCCGTGGCACGAGGCACAGTTGTCCAGGAACACCTGCTCACCGGCCGTCGCGAGAGCGTTGTCATGCGGCTGACCCGAGAGCGCCAGCACATGCTGGACGACCTCGTTGATCTGGTCTTCGGTCAGCAGCTGGTCGCGGCCAAAGGACGGCATTTCCGAATAGCGCGTATCCGGGAAATCCTCGTTCCGGATACCGTAGGTGACGGTCTGGACGATGTCGTCCATGGTGCCACCCCACATCCATTCGTCGTCCAGCAGGTTCGGGAAACCCGAGCCCATCCGCACGCCATCCGCACCGGCACCGTGGCACTGCGAGCACTGCGCGCGGAACACCGCGGCCCCCGCGTTCACCGCGAACCGCTGAAGTTCGGGATCGGCGGCGATCTGGTCGGGCGCGGTGGACACCAGGCGGTCATACCAGACCTGGTTTTCCGCGTCCCAGGTGGCCATCTCGGCATCCACGTCGGCGCGCGAGGAATACCCCAGCACCCCGGCGGTCGCGCGGCTGACCATCGGCCAGGCCGGATACAGGACCCAGTAGACGATCGACCACAGGATGGTTGCGTAGAAGATCCACAACCACCACCGCGGCAGCGGGTTGTCGAACTCCTCGATGCCGTCCCAGGAGTGGCCCGTGGTCTGCTGGTCTTGTTTCTTGTTCGGTGTGGCCATCACTGTGCCCCCTGGCTCAGGCTGCGGGCGGGGGTGTCCCCCCCTTCCCGAGCCGGTCTGTCGTCATTGCGGAAGATGCTGGTCGCCACTTCGTCCTGCGTCGGGCGGCTGCCGGGGCGCCAGGCCCAGGCAATCACGCCGACAAAGAACATCGTCATGAACAGCAGATACCAACTGTCGGCAAAGTGCCGAAGGAGAGTGTAGAGTTCCATGCCCTGCCCTCCCTGTCAGCGGCTCGCATCGCGCACGAAGGTATTGAAGTCCACCAGCGTGCCGACCATCTGCATGTAGGCGATCAGCGCGTCCATCTCGGTCAGTTCGGGCTGACCGTCGAAGTTGCGGGTCTGGGCGCCGTGATACCGCTCAAGCAGACCGGTATGATCGGCGAAGGCATCCGCCTGGTTGACAAAATCCTCGGGCGCGGCCGCGATCTCCTCGTCGGTGTAGGGAACGCCGACCAGACGATAGGTGCTCATGAGGTCCTGGATGTATTGCCCGGTGATCGGGCGATTCAGCAAGAACGCATAGGGCGGCATGACCGATTCCGGCACCACGTCACGCGGGTTGCGCAGGTGGGCGACGTGCCATTCGTCCGAATAGCGGCCACCGACGCGGGCCAGGTCCGGCCCGGTGCGCTTGGACCCCCACTGGAACGGATGGTCATACATCGACTCGGCCGCCAGCGAGTAGTGGCCATAACGCTCGACCTCGTCGCGCATCGGGCGGATCATCTGGCTGTGGCAGACATAGCACCCTTCGCGGACGTAGATCTCGCGGCCGGCCAATTCCAGCGGCGAATAGGGACGCATCCCCTGCACTTCCTCGATCGTGTTCTGCAGGTAGAACAGCGGCACGATCTGAACCAGGCCACCGATCGTCACGACCAGAAAGCTCAGAACCAGCAGAAGGGTGGCGTGCGTCTCGATTTTCTTGTGATGATTGAGAATACCCATTTCACCCTCCGCTTATTCAGCGGCAACCGTGGCGGTCGAGGGCTTTGCTTCGCCCACCTTCCGCACGGTCATCCACAGGTTGTAGCACATGATCAGACCGCCGGTCAGGAACAGCGTTCCGCCCAGGGCACGGACGACATACATCGGGAACTTGGCGCCCACGGTGTCGGCGAACGAGTTGACCAGGAAGCCCTGCGCGTCAACCTGACGCCACATCAGACCTTCCATGATGCCGGTCACCCACATCGAGGCGGCGTAAAGCACGATCCCGATGGTCGCCAGCCAGAAATGCCAGCTCACCAGCGACAGGCTGTAGAGGCGCTCGCGCTTCCACAGTTTCGGCACCAGGTAATAGAGGGCGCCGAAGGTGATCATGCCGTTCCAGCCCAGCGCGCCCGAGTGAACGTGCCCGATGGTCCAGTCGGTGTAGTGCGACAGCGAGTTGACGGCGCGGATCGACATCATCGGACCCTCGAAGGTCGCCATGCCGTAAAAGCCCACGGCCACGACCATCATGCGGATCACCGGGTCGGTGCGCAGCTTGTCCCAGGCCCCCGACAGCGTCATCAGGCCGTTGATCATCCCGCCCCAGGACGGCATCCACAGCATGATCGAGAAGGTCATGCCCAGCGTCTGCGCCCAGTCCGGCAGCGCCGTATAGTGCAGGTGGTGGGGACCCGCCCAGATATACAGGAAGATCAGCGCCCAGAAGTGGATGATCGACAGCTTGTAGCTGTAGACCGGGCGTTCGGCCTGTTTCGGAATGAAGTAATACATCATCCCCAGGAAGCCCGCGGTCAGGAAGAAGCCCACGGCGTTGTGGCCATACCACCACTGCACCATCGCCGACTGCACACCCGACCAGACCGGAACCGAATCCGAGCCGAAGAACGACACGGGTATCTGGACGTTGTTCACCACGTGCAGCATCGCGATGGTCACGATGAACGACAGGTAGAACCAGTTGGCGACGTAGATGTGGGGTTCCTTGCGCTTGATGAGCGTGCCCATGTAGACCAGCAGATAGGCGACCCAGACGATGGTCAGCCACAGGTCGGTCAGCCATTCGGGCTCGGCGTATTCCTGGCCCTGGGTCGAGCCCAGCACATAGCCGGTCGCCGCCATCAGGATGAAGACCTGATAGCCCCAGAACACGAACCACGCCAGGTTGCCGCCGAACAGGCGCGCCGCGGTCGTGCGCTGCACCACATAGAACGACGTCGCCAGCAGCGCGTTGCCGCCAAAGGCGAAGATCACGGCCGAGGTGTGCAGCGGGCGCAGACGGCCAAAGTTGCCGAAGCCTTGCAGCAGTTCCAGGTTCAGCGACGGAAACGCCAACTGGAACGCGATGACCACGCCGACCAGAAAGCCGACGACCCCCCAGAACGCCGTCGCCACCACGCCATAGCGCACGACGCCGTCCAGATATTCGTTTTGATTATGAACCGTTTCCCCCATGTGGCGGATTTGCCACAGGAAAAACACCACCGCGGCGCCCATGAAGATGATCATGTGCGTCAGGTAGGCGAGGTCACGCGCGTGACTGGCTGCCACCGCGGCAAGAACCGCGACGGCGGCAAGCACGATCAGCTTGACGTAATCCCACATTGTTTGCGTCCCTTTGTTCAATTCGTTGGCGTTTCCCCCTCGTCTGGGTAGACTCGGGGCCTGTTCCGCCGTTGCCGTTATCCGGCCTTGGCCTTACCGAAACCTTGATTCAGGTCAAGTCATCGTGAGCGCAACGGTTGATTGAGATCATGGCGGCGCGCCGACTCGCCGCCAAGGCTACAGCAGGAAACACGGGGCCCGGCCGCACCCGCCAAATCGGCCCCGGAGAGGAGAATGCGCAATGGACTACAAGTCTATCCTGACCTTCCTTGGCAGCGAAGCGGAAATCGACGCGACGCTGCCGCAAGCCATCCGTTTCGCCACGCGGCACGAATCCCACCTGACGGCCTGCTGCCTGGGCGTGGACATGACGCCGGCGGGCGGGTTCTACATGGGCGCCTCGCCGATCCTGCTGCAAGAGACGCTGGAACGGGCCCAGGCCGATGCGTCGGTCCTCGAGTCACGGACGCGCCGCCTGTTCGAGGGGCAGGCGCTGCGCTGGGGCGCGGAATCGGCGGTGGTCCAGTTCGGCGGCCTGCCCGCGCTGGTCGGCCTCAGGGCACGCTTTTCCGATCTGGTGATCCAGCAGCAGCCCTATGGCGAAAACACCATGCCGACGCAGGAGGCCGTGATCGAGGCCGCCCTGTTCGAGGGGCAGGCCGCCGTTCTGGTGCTGCCGCCGCAGGGGTTGGTGCCCGATTTCGGCAAGCGCGTGATGATCGCCTGGAACCAGTCGAACGAGGCCCTTTCGGCCGTGCGCCGCGCGCTTCCGCTGTTGCAGGCGGCCGATCACGTCTCGGTCGTGGTGGTCAACCCGCCGGTGCACAGCCCCGAACGGTCAGACCCGGGCGGGTTGCTGACGCAGATGCTGTCGCGCCACGGGGTCCGGGCCGAAGTCTCGGTGCTGGCCAAGACGATGCCGCGCGTGTCCGATGTGCTGATGCGGCACATGGACGATACCGATGCCTCGGTGATGGTGATGGGGGCTTACGGCCACTCGCGCCTGCGCGAGGCCATCCTGGGCGGCGCCACCCGCAACGTGCTGGAAAACGCACGGCACGCGGTGTTCCTGGCGCACTGATCGCCCGGGCGCAGGGCGCCCACGCAGACCACGGGCGCGGCGGCCCCGGGGGCCTGCCGGGCCTGGTGGTTCGGGTGTCGGTGGTGGCTTGCCCGGCTGGCGGCGTTACATCGACGTCACGGCCAAATACATCGTCTGAACCGAGGTGGAGCTGTCGTTCGGCCTGGCGCCCTGGTTGGCCAGAACCTGCTCGACGGCATACATGTGATCGACCATCAACCCGGCGAAACTGGCATTGCCGGAACTGATGTAGCTGCGGGCTGCGTTGGCATAGCTGTCATAGGGTGACTGCAACTGCGTGGACGTATAGTTCCACGCCGAAATCTGCGCGATGAGCCCGCTGTCGCCGGTCATCCAGTCCATGGTGATCCCGGCATAGAGCGGCGAATAGCTCCAGCCATTGCCCCCCAGCATACCCAGGCTGGCAACGGTGGTCGAGGACAGCGCGGCCTCGATATCGTCGCCCAGGTCGATCACCCCCGTGCGAACCGCGCTGACGGCAGAGATGCCCAGCCCGACGATGGCTGCGGCGAGAACGGTCCAATCCACGGTAACGGCGCCGGACTGGTCTTTCAGGAAATGAAAGGGGGACATGGTATTCTTTCTCGGACAGAGCCATGACTTGCGGGAAACCGCGACAGGGCGGGCGCGATGATGGGAATGGGCTTGCGCCCAGCGCCGCGACCCCGTGGCCGGGTCGCTGTCGTAAGCCTGAATTCGCATCGGAAGCACTCCACTTGATTTGCACGGAATCAGAATGCGTGCGGAATATGGCAAGAAACGGGACACGATTCGGGCGGTGTCATGGCCGTGACACGCGGCAGCGCGATGACGGAATCGCGGGCGTGCCAACACAGAATTGGACCCGGCGGTCAAATTCCTTGCCGCAATCCCGTGCCGGGTTCACCATGGCGCCTTCGCCGCAGAAACGACTCACTCATTCCGGAGTTCACCATGCACCGCCTTTCGCGCCGGGCTTTCCTGGCCTCGACCACCGCCACCGCCGGCCTGATTCTGTTGCACCCGTTCTCGGCCCGGGCCGCCGCAGGGCAGGCGCATCTGCGCATCCTGACCACGACCGACCTGCACTGCCACGCGCAGGCCTATGACTATTACGCCGACCGCCCCTCGGACACGCTGGGGCTGGCGCGCACGGCGTCGATCGTCACCGCGATCCGGGCCGAGGCTACGAACACCCTGACCGTGGACAACGGCGACTATTTCCAGGGCAACCCGATGGGGGACTGGATGGCCTATTCGCACGGGATGCACGAGGGCGACCTGCACCCGATCATGGCCGCGATGAACACGTTGGGCTATGACGCCGGCACGCTGGGCAACCACGAATTCAACTATGGCGTCGGGTTCCTGGACCTGGTGAATGCGCGCGCCGAATTCCCCATCGTCTGCGCCAACTTTGCCCGCTCGCTGGGGCCGACCCCGCGCGAGGACCAGTTGCACCTGCCGCCCTATGTGATCCTCGACCGGATGCTGACCGACGGCGCGGGCGCCGCGCTGCCGATCAAGGTGGGCTTCATCGGCTTCCTGCCGCCGCAGATCATGCAGTGGGACCGCGCACATCTCGAGGGCAACTTTGCCGTGCGCGGCATCGTCGAGGCCGCCCGCGCCTGGGTGCCGCAGATGAAAGAGGAAGGCGCCGACATCATCATCGCGCTGGCGCATACCGGCATCTCGGATTCGACGTTCGACGAGTATATGGAAAACGCCGCGCTCTATCTGGCGGGCGTGGACGGTATCGACGCGCTGGTCTGCGGCCACCAGCACCTGGTGTTCCCGTCCGCCACCTTCTCGGGCGAGGGGATTGACGCCGACGCCGGCACGCTGATGGGCAAACCCGCGGTCATGGCCGGGTTCTGGGGCTCGCATCTGGGGATTCTGGACCTGATGCTGACGCGCGACGGCAATTCCTGGCGCATCGACACGTCGGAAAGCTCGACCCGGCCGATCTCGCAGCGGAACGAGGACCGCTCGATCACGGCGCTGGTGTCGGATTGGCAACCCATCGTCGAGGCGACCGAATCGGCGCATGAATCGACCCTCGCCTATGTCCGGGCCGAGGTGGGGCAGACCTCGGTGCCGCTCTATTCCTATTTCGCGCTGGTGGCGGACGATCCCTCGGTGCAGATCGTGTCGGAAGCGCAGAAATGGTATGTCTCCGACATCCTGTCGGGCACCGAACACGCCGCGCTTCCGGTCCTGTCGGCGGCTGCGCCCTTCAAGGCGGGCGGACGCGGCGGGCCCGAGTATTATACCGATGTGCCGGTGGGGCCGGTCGCGATCAAGAACGTGGCCGATCTCTATCTCTATCCCAACACGCTGATGGCGGTGCGGATCACCGGCGCGCAGGTGCGCGAGTGGCTGGAACGCTCGGCCGGGATGTTCAACCAGATCACCCCCGGCGGCGCCGACCAGATCCTGCTCAACCCCTCGTTCCCGTCCTACAATTACGACGTGATCGACGGCGTCACCTATCAGATCGACCTGGGCCAACCCTCGCGCTACGACAACGACGGCAACATCGTCGCGCCCGATGCGCACCGGATCGTCAACCTGATGTTCGACGGCGCGCCGATCGATGAAACGGCCGAGTTCATCGTCGCCACCAACAACTACCGGGCCGGCGGCGGCGGGCATTTCCCGGGCGCTGACGGATCGACCATCGTGTTCCGCGCCCCGGACACCAACCGCGACATCATCGTGCGTTATATCGTCGAACAGGGAACCATCGCGCCGGCGGCGGATGGCAACTGGGGCTTTGCGCCCATGCCCGGCACCTCGGTCCTGTTCGAGACCGGCCCGGCGGCGGCGCAATACGTCGATGATCTGCGGGCGCGCGGTTTGCAGGTGGAGCCGGCAGGCGACGGCGCAAACGGCTTCGCGCTGTATCGCATCGCGCTGTAATCTGGCGCCGGCGTAACCTGGCGGGGGCGCGGCGACGCGGCGCCCCTGCCCTTTGCCGGACGGACTTGCCGCTTGAAGGCCCGGCTGCACGGGGGCCGCGCATCGACGGGATCGGCGCCGCGCGGATGTGGCGGGCCGCGGTCACGGCGCGCGCGTTCCGGCAAGGCCCTTGCCGGTGCGTGGTGGATGCCGTGGCTCAGCAGGCGACGCCGCCGGCCCCGCCTCCGCCAAAGGCGGCGGGGCTGCGCATCGCTCCTTCGCGGTCCGAACCATAGAGATAGAGGGTCACGTTTTCGCGGCTGCGACGCAGGGCACGTTTCTGGCGACGGGTCTTGCTCATGGCGGTTCTCCTCCGATCGGCGGGGGCCCGGTGCCGCCCGCGTCCAGCCAAGCCTGCGCAATAAGCGTGGCGGCATCAGGGGCGAAGCGTGGAGAATTTGTGGCGCGCCAGTATGTTAGCGATATATCGCCTAGTGGACGCGCGGCAGATCGGCGGCCGTGCGCAGGCCACGGCGATCCATTTCCTGACGCACCAGCACCAGCGCATCCAGCATCGAGGCCGACATCGGATTGTCCACCGCACGGATGTCTTGCAAGGTGCGGCGGGCATAGGCGCGCAGCTCGATGTCGCTGAACCCGACGATCCCCGCGCGGAAGTTGTCAAACTGGCTTTGATCGTAGGTGACCAGCCCGGCGGGCATCGTCAGGGCCGACGGCGCGTGCGCCGTTCCCGGCCGCGCGATCAGGCCCATCCGGTCCGTCGCCAGCCACGCCGCGCCCAGACCGATCACCAGCCCCGCCACGAAGGGCAGCGAGGACCGCACCCAGGACCGCAAGGGTGAGACCGCGCGGGCCTCGGGACGGGCCTGCGCCCGCGTCACGGCTGCGTCCGCCCCGGTCCGCGCGATGCGCGCCGGGTATTCGTCCAAAGCGTGGCTGCGCGGGATGCGCGACGGCGCGTGCACGAGCGTATCGAAATCCTGATCCCAGTCAAAGGCGCCAGCCGAGCTCATCTTCAAGGTGTCCCCGTTTCTAGAATCACCTTGTGGTTGTATCAGAAATCGGCGGCAGAATTACGACGCGGGCCAGACCATTTCCGGGCACGGCCATGCAGCCCGACACGCGGCGACCGGCGGCCGACAGCGGGCCTAGCCGGATCAAACCAGGAAACCGCCGTCGCTGTCGTCGCCCGCCTCTTCGACCAGCAGGTCGAAATCGGGAATGATAATGTGGCGCTTGCCCTCGATCTCGATGATGCCGTCCTTGCGCAAGGCGCTGATCTGGCGGCTCACCGTTTCCAGCGTCAAGCCCAGATACTCGGACATCGCCTCACGCGTGAGCGGCAGATCGACCACCACGCGCCCCTCGCTCTTGGCCATCTTCAGCGAGGCATCGCGCCGGGCGATGATGGCGATCAGGCTGGCGATCTTCTCGCGCGCGGTCTTGCGGCCCAGCAGCAGCATCCATTCGCGCGCCGCGTCCAGTTCATCGAGCGTCATCTCCAGCAACCGCTGCCCGACATGCGGCGTGGTCACCATGATATCCTCGAAGGGTTTCTTGCGGAAACAGCACATCACCAGATCGGTGGTCGCGACGACGTCATAGGGCGCGGTCTCGCGGCCCGGGCGGCCGACGAAATCCGACGGCAGCAACAGGCCGACCATCTGGCGGCGCCCGTCCTCCATCGTCTGGGTCAGCGTGGCGATGCCGGACACCACCGAGGCGACGAAATCCATGCGGTCGCCCGACCACACGACCGTCTGCCCGGCTTCGAAACTGCGGTAATATTTCGTCTCTTCGAGGCGCGAGAGTTCGTCCTCGTCGCAGCGTGCGCAGACCGCGCGGTGCCGAATGGGGCAGTCGCCACATTGCACATGTGTAAATTTCAAGGGAGCAAGCTGGGATTTCGGCATCGAATTGATCTATGTCAAGGCCTGTCGGCGGTCGCGCGACAATCTAGGGCAATGAACACCGTATCGCAACTCGCCCGACTGGGTCTCTTTGACGCGCGCGTTCCGCGTTACACCAGCTATCCCACCGCGCCCCAGTTCTCGACCGAGGTCGGTGCCGCGCAATTCGCCCGATGGATCGCCGCGATCGCGCCGGGAAGCCGCATTTCATTGTATCTGCATGTGCCGTTCTGCCGCCGGCTTTGCTGGTTCTGCGCCTGCCGCACGCAGGGCACCAGTTCCGACGATCCGGTGCTGGCCTATGTGGAAACGCTCAAGCAGGAACTGGCCCTGCTGAAGGCCACCCTGCCCGAGGGCATCACCCTGTCGCGCCTGCACTGGGGCGGCGGCACGCCGACGCTGTTGCCCGCGCCCGCGATGCGCGCGTTGGCGGCGGCGATCTTCGACGTGGTGCCGCTGGGCAAGGATGCCGAATTCTCGGTCGAAATCGACCCGAACGAAATTGACGGCGCACGGCTGGACGCGCTGGCCGAATTCGGCATGAACCGGGCCTCGATCGGGGTGCAGGATTTCGACCCCGACATCCAGGCGATCATCGGCCGCGACCAGAGCTATGAGGTCACGCAGGCCGCTGTCGAGGCGATTCGCGCGCGCGGCGTTCACAGTCTGAACGCCGATATCCTGTATGGCCTGCCGCAACAAAGCCGCATCCGGCTGGCCGATTCGGTGCAGAAGCTGATGTCGCTGTCGCCCGACCGGGTGGCGCTTTACGGTTATGCGCATGTGCCCTGGATGGCGCGGCGCCAGCAGATGATCCCGTCCGACACCCTGCCCCGCCCCGAGGAACGGCTCGAACTGTTCGAGACCGCGCAGGAGCTGTTCACCTGGGACGGCTATCAGGCCATCGGCATCGACCATTTCGCACGGCCCGGCGACGGCCTGGCGGTGGCGGCGCGCAACGGCACGCTCAGGCGGAATTTCCAGGGCTACACCGACGACACCGCCGAGGTGCTGATCGGGCTGGGCGCGTCGTCGATCTCGCGGTTCCCGCAAGGCTATGCGCAGATGAACGCGGCGACCTCGGGCTGGACCAAGGCGGTGCGCGAGGGGGTCTTTGCCACGGCGCGCGGCCACGCATTCCGGGGCGAGGACCGCTTGCGCGCCCGGATCATCGAGGCCTTGATGTGCGATTTTCGCATCTCGGCCGATGAGATCACCCGCGATTTCGGCCTGACGCGCGCCGCGCTGTCGGCGCTGTTCGCCCCCGTGGCCGAGAAATTCGGCCGCTTCGTCACCGTGGATTCGCAAGGGCTGTCCATCCCCCCCGAGGGCCGCGCCCTGACGCGCATGATCGCCACTCATTTCGATGCCTACGCGATGGCGAAAACCGGGCATTCTTCGGCGATCTGAGGGGGGCGGACCCCCGGGTCCGGGTTGCCGATCCCCACCGCGACGCGGTTCCGACGGGTGCTGGACGCGCCTAGCGCGCCTGGGCCCAGGCGCGCACCGCCTGCCCAAAGGCCGCGAACAACGGGCGCGAGACCGGGTCGGCGGCGGCGTTGTATTCGGGGTGCCACTGCACCGCCAGCGTGAAGCCGGGGGCATCCTTGACATAGATCGCCTCGGGCGTGCCGTCGGGGGCATAGCCATCGATGACGATGCGCGCACCGGGGTCCTTGATCCCTTGCCCGTGCAGCGTGTTGGTCATCACTTCGCGCGCGCCCAACAGGCCGTGGAACGGCCCGCCTTCGGTAAAGGTGACGGTATGGCGCAGGGCGAATTTCTCGTCGAGCGTGCCCTCGGGCGGCATCCGGTGGTTCATCCGGCCCGGCAGGTCGCGGATCTCTGGATACAGCGTGCCCCCCATGGCCACGTTGACCTCCTGAAAGCCGCGGCAGACACCCAGAAAGGGCTGGCCCCGTTCGACGCAGGCGCGCACCAGCGGCAGCGTGATCGCGTCGCGGCACCGGTCGAAATCGCCATGCGCGGGCGTCGGTTCCTCGCCGTATTCCTCGGGATGGACGTTGGGCCGCCCGCCGGTCAGCAGGAAGCCGTCACAGACATCGAGCAGTTCCTCGACCGAGACGTAGTGCGGATCGGCAGGGATCAGCAACGGCATGGCGCCCGCGACCTCGGCCACGGCGACCGAGTTCATCGTGCCCCCGGCGTGCACCTGGTAGGATTCGTTCAGGAGGGCGCTGTTCCCGATAACCCCGACGACCGGACGCTTGCGCGGCATGTCTCGTTCCTGCGGCTGACTGCGTTGGGGCCAACCTAATGCGCTGAACGGGTGAAGGAAAGGGGGCTCACGCCTCGCCGGTGAACCCTGCCGCGACGGCCCCCTCGAGCCCGGCCTCGGCGTCGTTGTCCGAGGTGTCGCCACTGACGCCCAGCGCGCCGACGATGGCGCCCGAGGCGTCGCGCAACAGCACGCCACCCGGCACCGGCAGCAGCTTGCCGTCAAAAACCCCCGCCAGGGTCTGGGCAAAGACCGGCCGCCCCTCGGCCAGGCGGGCCAGCGCGCGCCCGCCCATGCCCATCATGACCGCGCCATGGGCCTTGGCGCGGGCGACCTCGAATCGGCCGACGGGCGCGCCGTCCTCGCGTTCGAAGGCGACCACATGGCCGCCTGCGTCCACCACCGCAACCGCCAGCGGGCGCATCCCGCCGGCGCGCCCCGCCGCAAAGACCGCCGCCATTGCGGCGCGCGCCTGGTCCCGTGTCAGACTCATGTCCGCCCCCCTTTCTATAACGACCACTTCGGCGTAAAGGGATGCTGCGCCGACAATCCGCCGTCAACGGCCAGAACCTGCCCGTTGACATATCCGGCCGCATCCGAGGCCAGCCAGGCGACCGCTTCGGCGATTTCCTCGGGCTGACCGCCGCGACGGGTGGGATTCAACTGCCCGATCCGGTCCTCGCGCCCCTTGGCGCGGGCGTCATCGTACAGCAAGGCGGTCATCGGCGTATCGATCAGCCCTGGCGCCACTCCGTTCACGCGAATGCCGCGACCGCTCAGCGCCATGGCGGTGGATTGCACCAGATTGATCACCCCCGCCTTCGAGGCCGAATAGGCGATCGGCCCCGCGCCGGCCCGCAACCCCGCGACCGAAGCGGTGCACACGATCGCCGCGCCCCGCGTCATGTGCGGAAGCGCCGTGCGGATCGCCACCCAGGGGCCCAGCAGGTTGACTCGCAACACCTCGAGAAACGTCGCGCTGTCCTCGTCCAGGCGGGGCACCAGGCCGCCGGTGATGCCGGCGTTGGCGTGCAGGACGTCGAGCCCGCCGAAGCGGTCGATGGCGGCGCCGACAAAGGCCTCGGCCCCGGCGTCGGTGGCGACATCGGTCACCACCGCCTCGGCCCGGCCGCCCGCGTCGCGGATCATCGACGCGGTGTCGCGCACCGCCGGGTTCACATCCGCAGCCACCACCGACGCGCCCTTGCGTGCCAGCAGCAAGGCGGTGGCCCGCCCGATGCCGCCAGCGGCGCCGGTGACGATGGCGGTCTTGCCGGTGAACTCTGTCATGACGCCTCTCCTTGTGGAAACCCGGTCAGGGGGGCCGTCTGCCCCCCTCGCCCTTCGGGCTCACCCCCCGAGCGTATTTTGGACAAGATGATGAACACTTTGAATCAAATTGTTCTCAACTGCCCCCTCACCTTGTTGCAAATACGCAATCGACGCGGCCCTCAGGCGCGCGCTTACGCATCGAGCGCGGGGTTGCGGCCGCGGCTGGTGACCATGGGTTCCCACCCCGGATGGTTCAGGCCCTTGCGCTTCTTGATCTCCATGCGGGCCAGTTGGTCGCGGTGGACCTCGTCGGGGCCGTCGGCCAGCCTGAGGGTGCGCAGGCCCGCATAGGCCAGCGCGGTGCCGAAATTATTGCCGGTGCCGCCGCCACCGCAGGCCTGGATGGCCCAGTCGGCAATCTGGCAGGCCATGGTCGGCGCCGCGATCTTGATCATCGCGATCTCGGCCCTGGCTTCCTTGTTGCCGACGGTGTCCATCTTGTGGGCGGCGTGCAGGGTCAGCAGACGGCACTGGTCGATCATGATCCGCGCCTGGGCGATGCGTTCGCGGGTCACGCCCTGCTCGGCCACCGGCTTGCCGAAGGCGACGCGTTGCAGCGTGCGGTCGATCATCGTTTCCAGCAGGCGTTCGGCCAGGCCGATGGTGCGCATGCAGTGATGGATGCGGCCCGGTCCGAGGCGCCCTTGCGCGATCTCGAAGCCGCGCCCCTCGCCGAGCAGGATGTTCGAGGCCGGCACACGGACGTTTTCGAACAGCACTTCCGACGCGCGGTCGGGCACACCGTAGTAACCGAAAACCGGCAGCGAGCGGGTCACGGTGATGCCGGGCGTGTCCATGGGCACCAGGATCATCGACTGCTGGCGGTGACGGTCGGGGTTGGTGGGATCGGTCTTGCCCATGAAGATGCAGATCTTCGTCTTGGGGTTCGAGGCGCCGGTCGTGTACCATTTGTGGGCGTTGATGACATAGCTGTCGCCGTCGCGCCGGATCTCGGCTTCGATGTTCGTCGCGTCGGACGAGGCCACGCCGGGTTCCGTCATCGCAAAGCACGAGCGGATCTCGCCGTTCAGCAGGGGTTTCAGCCAGCGTTCGCGGTGTTCGTCGGTGCCATACCGTTCGATCACCTCCATGTTGCCGGTGTCCGGGGCATTGCAGTTGAACACCTCGGGCGCCAGCAGGCTGCGGCCCATGATCTCGCACAGGTAGCCGTATTCGACATTGGACAGGCCGGCGCCACGATCGGACTCGGGCAGGAACAGGTTCCACAGCCCGGCCTCGCGCGCCTTGGGCTTGAGCCGGTCGAACATCGGATAGACCGCGAAGGGGCCCAGTTCCTCGGCCTCGCGCAGGAACTGCGCTTCGTTGGGATAGATATGGTCGTCCATGAAGGCCTTGAGCCGGGCTTCGTAATCGAGGACGCGGGCGGATTTGTCGGGGACCATGGTTTCCTCCTGTGCTGGGGCAAGCCTAGCGCGCCGGATCGCATCTGACAAGATCGTCTGACGATCCGGCTTGACGAAAGCCACCCGCTGCGGGCATCCTGCCGCAAAGCAGCAGGAGCGCGCGATGGCCGAAGCAGACCTTACCCGCTGGATGGAAGCGCATGTCGCGGGGTTCCGGGGACCTCTCACGCTGACACGGCTGACGGGGGGGCAATCGAATCCGACCTGGCGGATCGACGCCGCATCGGGGCGATACGTTCTCAGGCAGAAGCCGGTGGGCAAGGTGTTGCCCTCGGCCCATCAGGTGGACCGCGAATTCCGGGTGATGCAGGCCCTGGGGCAGACGGATGTGCCGGTGCCCCGGATGCTGGGCCTGTGCACGGACGACAGCGTCATGGGGTCGATGTTCTTCGTCATGGAGCATCTTGAAGGGCGCACCTTGTGGGACCCGCGGCTGCCCGACATGACCCCGGCCCAGCGCGGCGCGATCTTCGAGGCGATGAACGACACGATCGCGCGTATCTCGCTGGTCGATCCGCTGGCGATCGGGCTGGGCGATTTCGGCCGCCAGGGCGGCTATGTGGAGCGGCAGGTGACGCGCTGGTCCAAACAGTATCGCGCGTCGGAAACGGTGCGGATCGAGGCGATGGACCGGCTGATCGACTGGTTGCCGCAGAACCTGCCGACCGCGCCCGAGGAGGTGCGCATCGCGCACGGCGATTTCCGTCTGGACAATCTGATGTTCCACCCCACCGAGCCGCGCGTTCTGGGCGTGCTGGACTGGGAACTGGCCACGCTGGGCGATCCGTTCGCGGATTTCGCCTATAACGTCATGGTCTGGCGGATCGTGCCGGGGATTTTCCGGGGGCTGGGCGGCACCGATCTTGCCGGCTCCGGGATCCCGACCGAGGACGCCTATATCGACCTGTGGTGCCGCAAGACAGGCCGCCAGCGGCCGGCGAATTTCGATTTCTACGTCATCCTCAGCCTGTTCCGCATTGCCGCCATCGTCCAGGGCATCGCCAAGCGCGCGCAGGAAGGCACCGCAAACGACCCCAAGGCGGCCGAGATGGGCAAGGTTGCCGCGCCGCTGGCCGATATCGCCTGGGCCATGGTGCAACGGTGAGCGCGCTCCCTCCCTCGCGGCCCGAGGTGCTGGTGCGCGAGGTGTTGCAGGGGCTGGCGGAGGGGCGCTATGTGCCCGGCCAGAGACTGGCCGAACCCGACCTGATGGCGCGCACCGGGCTGGGGCGGTCCACGGTGCGCGAGGGGCTGGGGCGGCTCGCGGCTTCGGGGATCGTGGTGCAGGCGCCGCACCGGGGCGCGCAGATCCGCCACCTCACGCGGCGGGCGACCTGCGACGTGCTGCGGGTGACGGATCCCCTGCTGGGCCTGGCCGCCCGGCAGGCGGCCGAGGCGGTCCTGGGCGGTGCGGATGCGGCGGCGCTGGTCGCTGCCGCGGCGGACTACGACGCGGCCGCCGACGACGAGCGGCCCCGGGCGAGGGCGCGCTATTACCGGGCGCTGACGGTTCTGGCGGGCAATGCCGAACTGGAGCGGTTGTTGCCGATGCTTCAGGTGCATCTGATCCGGGCCCAGCTCAGGGCGAGCCGGCCGCCCGGGCGCGCGGCGCGGCGGGCGCTGGTCACAGCGGTGGCGGCGGGGCGGCCAGACGAGGCCGAGGCGGCGGCACGGGGTCATGTGCGCGCGCTGATCGCCGCCTTGCCGGGGATGCCGGACGCGGCCTTTGCAAGCGAGTGAGCGTTGGG